>Ga0102592_1000260_pt1 | contig 113957 bp, 104 predicted proteins | sample AraplaCol_mMF_r2_FD_76861 | JGI IMG/M metagenome (GOLD analysis project Ga0102592, IMG submission 76861) | Arabidopsis root microbial communities from North Carolina, USA - plate scrape MF_Col_mMF_r2 (SPADES assembly) (version 2) | ecosystem: Host-associated > Plants > Roots > Endosphere...
CCTGCGGCAACGCAGGAAATTCGGCGCGGGCGGTTGCTTCAGCGCGCACGGCTGGGGCATCGACAACGGCAGCCCGTTCGCGGGCTTCCTGCTGCTGGCGCGTGCGCTGGTCTTGCTCGGCGTTGGTTAGGGCGGTGGCTTGGCCGGGGGGCGGCGGGACCTGGGCCAATGCAAGCAATGGGATAGCTGAAAGGCCAAGTGCGAGTGACGCGATCTTGGCAATGTTCGGCGACTTCGAAAACATCGGCGTGACGAGGGGCAGGCGGGACCGAGTCGCCCGCCAGAACAGTGCGTGTTGATTAGGGATAGGGGCGGATTGCTAAGCGCATCGCCGCCTATGATGGATCTGAAGTTATTAACTTCTCTGTCGATCAGAGAGCGGCCCCTCGTTCGTTGAGCAACCTTAGCAAATCTGAGCCCGCCCTTACCCAAAATTTCTCACCTTCAGGTAACATCGTCTCATCATATTCATTTGCAAAATCTACGAATTCACCAACCCAGCCATCTGGAATGTATCGTTCCATCGGGGTCCCTTCTGAATAAAATGCGGCGACCCGCCTTCCATCGAAATCGACAAACATGATAGGAAACAGATCCTTCACATCCCACCAGGATTTTGCACCAACGAAACGTCCTGCCAGCTCAAAGCTCAACTCATCGCGATCGACCTCGAATTCAGACATTCTTTCAAGAAATATTCTTGCATTATCCTGATTAACCGATCTTATACCGAACCTATACGATTCGTCGAAATCCGGCACATCGTACCCGTGATTGATGAATTCATTTCTCCACTTATCAATATCGAGTACCCATAAATCCCGATCACTGCGAAACCACCTTATTTTTCCGCAAAATCTCACCATCACAACTGAATTTTCTGCCACATCGTCAATCATGATACCCCCTATCTCTTTATAGGAGTAGGTTTTCCGCATCCACAACGGAAATGGCGTCGCCCGTTTTATCTTTGTAGTGTTCGGCAAACTGTTTGGCGTTATTTTTCGCCCACTTGCGCTCATCCGGGTGCAACTGCCGATTAAACCGATCCGCATTCGCCGCCGTCGCCGCCTCTGAGCCTCCACCAACCGCAGCCACACATGGTTCGCAGCCAGACTACCAATAGGGTCGTCCCGCTTTATTTCGCTGCCCGCCATCTCAAGGATTTTCTCCCGTACCCGATCCAGGGAATCTCGGAAAATCTGCAATTTCCCATGTCATCGGCAGACTTACTAGAGAAGAGAAATCAACTTTCCAGATATCGATCTCGCACGGAAAACCACGCTCATTTACAAAAAAGCTGGCAATCAGCATTACGCCATCCACATCTTTTGACACCACATCGATTGCAGAATTCCCTGTACTCTTACCCTGATATTCAATCGGGAGAATTATCTTGAAACTCCCCATTCCACCGTCACTCAAATCCTCGACATGCAGGTCTTTATCTAACAACAGCTGGACACTGGGAATGTTTCCAAGCTCACCCATGCGCCTCAGAAGTTCCTTTCGCCCTTCCGCCATGATCCTAATCATTTTTGCTTCCGTACAGTTATTCGACCTATGTTTATTGCACCGTCTGCCTGTTTAAAGGCAACGTAGTCAACCAACCTTCCGTTCACGCTAACGGTTCCATTAAATGGGCCTTTGGGAGTAACAGGTGCATGGATTGCCATCTGATTACTGATAAGTGACTGCACTGTAGTACGGTTTACCCCAGCCTCTTCGAGGTGTCTGAATGCGTGATAGTCTTGGTTTGCGTTACTTCCAAATGTTATTTTCGGAAGCATGCTCCATGGTAACCGCCCTACATTCGGAGGGGAGTCCCGAATCGCCATAGGCAAACTGAGGGAGCACGCTTCTCATTGCTTCCGCATACTCCTTTGCCAATGGTGAGTTTGCTGGCTGTGATAGCAATGCTGCCTGTGCCTTCATGTACTGCTCGTATGTAACGCCGTCAGCGCGCGCAATTGAGTTGTCGTCGTAGTTTGTCCCCAAGACCACACCCATCGCTTTTCCATCTGTTCTGTGGTCATGCCTGCCTTTGCTGCCTCTTTGGAGGCTACCGTTTTCAAATCATCAGGCTTCGCATAGGTAAGCTGACGGTTAAACCGATCTACATTTGAAGCCGTGGCAGCACCCGAACCGCCTCCCAGAATTACGCCTACTCCTCCTGCACTCAAATTACCAAGTGAGTTTGCAAAAGCGTGGTCAAGGTCGGTATCTCCGTTGTTCACCTTGGCGTAAATCTTCTCTACTCCTTTTTGGATAGTCGGCGCTAACAGCGAGGCAGCACCCGCCCCCACCGCGCCCGCAACCGCATTGCCGCCGCCCAGTCCAGCGATCATCGCCCCACCAGCCGCATGCAAGGCCGCCCGATACTCGCCGCCTTCCTTCCAGCCTTCGACATCGGCCTGCGCCTCGGCAACCGCCGCGCGGTTGGCATCGCTCGGGTCCTTGCCGTAAGCGTCGTTGGCAACCTTCAAGGCATCTTTCGCAGCCTTCTCCTTACTCCCCGCAATATCCCCCACCATCTTCGCCACCGCCTCCCCAGCCGCCTGCGCCGCCGCCATCATGTCGGCTTGCTTGCCCAGCACGTTGTTGAGGTCCGGGCCCTTGCCCACGGTCGTGTTGGTGTTTGACGTGTCCCGGTTCAGCGTCGCCACGTCCTGCGTCTGGTTGGCCTGGTCGGTGATCGTGATCGTGCCGCCTGCGATGCCCGACTGCGCCACGCCGCGCTGGCTGCCGCTTTCGTGCTGCGGGATCATCGGGCTCACGCCAACCGGACAAGTAAATCGAAACGGCGCGCAGGTTACTGGAGGCCAGGAAGTGCTGAAAGCCCCTCTATTTATGAACGTTCGTTCATTTTTAATCACACGCTTGTTACTAATGCAACGGCGGAGCCAAGCGTCCCTGCAGGCAGAAGAAACCGAAAAGACAGTTTCGAAAAATCGCCAGATTTCGTACGTGCAAGCGGCTGATCTGATACTTTTTTAACTCTGATTTCAGTGGCGTATCGGCACAACGGAGTGCAATGGATTGGCGACAGATGTACTAGTTTTGGCTGAGGCAGAAAGGACCATGCGGAGAGGAAAGCCGCCGATTGCGACACGCCGCAGCTTCGAATTTATTCAGTACCTATTCGAAGAGTTTCACATCACGACGTGATGCCATGCTGCGCGCTGGATGGCTTTGGCGTGCCGGCGGTCGCAGCGATGGCTTGCAGATCAGTGCTGACCCCGTCTACTTCTGTCATGCGGGTGCATGTCTTGACACCTCGCATCGCTGTTCCTTTAATAAGTTACGCATAACCGGATTCACGTCCGGCAGGCCAGTTCATAAGCCGAGGGGAATATGGATTCAGGCAGCGTTGACGATCCGCAGCGCAAGAAGGAAGAAACGCGCAGTTTTCTGTTTCTGACTGCCGTGATGGTGCCGGTACTGTCCGTCATCATCGTGGCCGGCTATGGCTTTATTGTCTGGATGAGCCAGTTGATCAGCGGACCGCCGAAGCATTGACCGGCAGTGCGCCGGTAGAAAAAGCGCGGATTGGCCCAAGGGCCAATTGCCAAAAGAAGGAAAACCTGCAAAAGCAGTCTTGTCAGGGGAATACGCATGCCTGGAAGACCTTCTATCCTCATTCATCCGGTTGCCTCGGATGACGAATGGCATATCGCCGGCATCATGGTGTTTGCCCATCCCGCCAGCCTGGAGCGCGTGCGCCACGCCATCGGCGCGATGACGGGCGCCGAGATCCACGCCGCCAGTGACACGGGCAAGCTCGTGGTCACCGTGGAAGCTCCCACCTCGCAGGCTATCGTGGCCCAGCTCACCTGCCTGCACCAGCTGGAGGGAGTGATCTCCGCCACGCTCGTCTACCAGCACAACGAAGACGCCGCAGCCATGTACGAGGAGCTCTCCGATGCCAGTCACGCGTCGTGAATTCATCAAGCAGACCGCCATCGCGGCCACCGCATCGGTAGCCGGCGTCACATTGCCTGGCGAAGCCGCCAACTTTGTCACGGACAGCGAAGTCACCAAACTGAAATGGTCGAAGGCGCCATGCCGGTTCTGTGGCACCGGCTGCGGGGTCACGGTGGCCGTGCGCGACAACAAGGTGGTAGCCACGCAAGGCGACCCCCAGTGCGAGGTCAACAAGGGGCTGAACTGCGTCAAGGGCTACTTCCTGTCGAAGATCATGTACGGGCAGGACAGGCTTACCAAGCCGCTGCTGCGCATGAAGAATGGAAAGTACGACAAGAACGGCGATTTCGCGCCGGTCAGCTGGGATCGCGCGTTCGACGAGATGGAACAGCAGTTCAAGCGCGTACTCAAGGAAAAGGGCCCTACGGCCGTGGGCATGTTTGGCTCCGGGCAATGGACGATCTGGGAAGGCTACGCCGCGTCCAAGCTGATGAAGGCAGGCTTCCGGTCGAACAACATCGACCCGAACGCGCGCCACTGCATGGCGTCGGCCGTCACGGGGTTCATGCGCACCTTCGGCATGGACGAGCCAATGGGCTGCTACGACGACTTCGAGAACGCCGACGCCTTCGTGCTATGGGGCTCGAACATGGCCGAGATGCACCCGATCCTGTGGACCCGCATCACCGACCGCCGCCTGAGCCACCCCAAGACCCGCGTGGCGGTGCTGTCCACGTTCACGCACCGGTCGTTCGACCTGGCCGACCTGCCGATCATCTTCACCCCGCAGACCGACCTGGCGATGCTGAACTACATCGCCAATCACATCATCCAGACCAACCGGGTGAACAAGGATTTCGTCAACAAGCACACGGTTTTCAAGGAAGGCGTGACCGATATCGGCTATGGCCTGCGGCCGGACAACCCGCTGCAGAAGGCCGCCAAGAACGCCGGCAATCCCACCGACGCCAAGCCGATCACGTTCGACGAGTTCGCGAAATTCGTCTCCAAGTACGACGCCAATTACGTAAGCAAGCTGTCCGGCGTGCCCAAGGACAAGCTCCAGCAGCTGGCCGAACTCTATGCCGACCCGAACGTCAAGGTCATGTCGCTGTGGACCATGGGCTTCAACCAGCACACGCGCGGCACGTGGGTCAACAACATGGTCTACAACGTCCATTTGCTGACCGGCAAGATCGCCACGCCCGGCAACAGCCCGTTCTCGCTGACGGGTCAGCCCTCCGCCTGCGGCACCGCGCGCGAAGTGGGCACGTTCTCGCACCGGCTGCCGGCCGACATGGTGGTGACCAATCCCAAGCACCGCGAGGAAGCCGAGCGGATCTGGAAGCTGCCGGCCGGCACGATCCCGGACAAGGTGGGCTATCACGCCGTGCTGCAGAACCGCATGCTCAAGGACGGCAAGCTCAACGCGTACTGGGTGCAGGTCAACAACAACATGCAGGCCGCCGCCAACATGATGCAGGAGGGCTTGCCCGGCTATCGCAACCCCGACAACTTCATCGTCGTCTCCGACGTCTACCCCACCGTCACCGCGCTGTCGGCCGACCTGATCCTGCCCAGCGCCATGTGGGTGGAAAAGGAAGGCGCCTACGGCAATGCCGAGCGCCGCACCCAGTTCTGGCACCAGCTGGTGGACGCGCCGGGCGACGCGCGCTCCGACCTGTGGCAGCTGATGGAATTCTCCAAGCGCTTCAAGGTGGAGGATGTCTGGCCGGCAGACCTGATCGCCAAACAGCCCGATGTGCGCGGCAAGACGCTGTTCGACGTGCTCTACCGCAACGGCAACGTCGACAAGTTCCCGATCAAGGAAGTCAGTAGCGAGTACCACAACGCCGAGGCCAAGGCCTTCGGGTTCTATGTGCAGAAGGGCCTGTTCGAGGAGTACGCGGGTTTTGGCCGCGGCCACGGCCACGACCTGGCGCCGTTCGATGCCTACCACGAGGCACGCGGCCTGCGCTGGCCCGTGGTCAACGGCAAGGAAACGCGCTGGCGCTACCGCGAGGGCAGCGACCCGTATGTGAAGGCCGGCACGGGCTTCCAGTTCTATGGCAACCCGGACGGCAAGGCGGTGATCTTCGCCCTGCCATACGAGCCACCGGCCGAGTCGCCCGACAAGGAATACCCGTTCTGGCTGGCAACCGGACGCGTGCTCGAACACTGGCACTCCGGCTCGATGACGCGCCGCGTGCCGGAGCTGTATCGCGCATTCCCGAACGCGGTCTGCTTCATGCATCCCGAAGACGCCAGGGCCATGGGCCTGCGGCGCGGCGTGGAGGTAGAGGTGGTGTCACGGCGCGGGCGCATGCGCACCCGTATCGAAACACGCGGCCGCGATACCCCGCCGCGCGGCCTGGTCTTCGTGCCCTGGTTCGACGCCAGCCAGCTCATCAACAAGGTCACGCTCGATGCCACCTGCCCGATCTCGCTGCAGACCGACTTCAAGAAGTGCGCGGTCAAGATCGTGAAGGTATGACAGACGCCATGAAGGAGACGCCATGAAGCCGAGCCGATCCTGGACAGCCCTGCTCGCGTTCGGTGCCTGGGTGCTGATTGCGGTGTTCACGCTGCTGGTGCTGCCGGCCGGCGCACAGGGCCTGGTCGACGCCATGCGCGGCCCCACACCCGTCGCCGACGAAACCAAGGCGCCGCTGCTGTATCCCACCGAAAACAAGGACATCCGCCGCACACGCAACTACACCATGCAGCCGCCGACGATCCCCCACAAGATCGACGGCTACCAGCTGGACCGCGACTTCAACCGCTGCATGTTCTGCCACGCGCGCACCAGGACGGAGGAAACCGGCGCGATTCCGGTCAGCATCACGCACTACATGGACCGCGACAACAACGTGCTGGCCGAAGTCTCCCCCCGGCGCTACTTCTGCACGCAATGCCATGTGCCGCAGGCCGATGCCAAGCCGCTGGTGAACAACACGTTCGTCGATGTCGAGTCGATGCTCAAGCGCGGCGGCGGCGAGAAAGGCACCACAGGCACCAAGGCCAAGGCTGGCAGCGCGAAGGCCGACACCAGCAGCACCAAATAGCCGGACCGACCGGGGCATGCGATGACGGGCAGAATCTGGGATCTCATCAAGCGCTACTGGCGCACGATCAATCGGCCCAGCGCGTATTTCAGCCTGGGCTTCCTGACAGTAGGCGGCTTTATCGCCGGCGTGCTGTTCTGGGGCGCATTCAACACGGCGCTGGAGCTGACCAATACCGAGCAGTTCTGCACCGGCTGCCACGAGATGCGCGACAACGTCTACCAGGAGCTGCAGGGCACCATCCACTTCACCAACCGCAGCGGCGTGCGCGCCAAATGCTCGGACTGCCACGTGCCGCATAACTGGACCAGCAAGATGGCGCGCAAGATGCAGGCGTCCAAGGAGGTCTGGGCCAAGATTTTCGGCACGGTGGACACGCGCGAGAAATTCCAGGCCCATCGGCTGGAACTGGCCCAGCACGAATGGGCGCGCTTCAAGGCCAACGATTCGCTCGAATGCCGCAACTGCCACGACTACCAGTCGATGGACTTCACCCGCCAGAGCCCGCGCGCCCAGGCCATGCACTCCACGTACCTGGCCGACAAGGAAAAGACCTGCATCGATTGCCACAAGGGCATCGCGCACCGGCTGCCCGACGTTGCCAAGGCCGGGGAACAGTGACGCCATGGCCGCTACGGTGCTGGAGGCCGGCAACCTGACCGTCCGGCGCATGGGCCGGGCCATCTTCCGCGATGTGGACGTGGCGCTGTCCCCGGGCGGCCTGCTGCAGGTCATCGGCCCCAATGGCGCCGGCAAGACCAGCCTGCTGCGCGTGCTCAGCAGCCTGCTGCAGCCAGCCACCGGGCGTCTGGCGTGGCGCGGCCGCACCGTGCGCCCCGGTGACCCCGAATACCTGGCCAACCTGGCCTATGTGGGCCACACCAACGGCATCGACGCCGATCTCAGTGCCGCCGAAAACCTGTCCTTTGCCGCGCGCATGGCCGGGCTCCGGCCCGGCGCCGACGCGCTGCGCCAGGCGCTGGGGCGGCTGGGCCTGGACGCCGTGGCCGGCAAGGCCGTTCGTACCCTCTCGCAAGGCCAGCGCCGGCGCGTGTCGCTGGCACGCCTGGCATTGGCGCCGCGCGAGCTGTGGCTGCTCGATGAACCGCTGACGTCCGTGGACGATGCCGCCGCCGCGCGCTTCCTGGCGTTACTGAACGGGCATCTCGCGCAGGGCGGCATGGCGGTCATCGCCACGCACCAGCTGCTGCCGGTGACCGGTGCGGGCGGCAGCGTGCTGGAACTGGGCGCCTGTGGCGCGCGTGCTGCATGATCGGCGCGCTGCGCGCCGTGGTGGCGCACGACCTGTCCATCGCGTGGCGGCGGCGCAGCAGCCTGCTGGCAAGCGTCGTGTTCTTCGTCATCGTGTCGAGCCTGTTTCCGCTTGCCATCGGCCCCGACCCGCAGCAGTTGCGCGCGCTGGCGCCGGGCATTCTCTGGGTGGCTGCGCTGCTGGCCTCGATGCTGTCGTTGTCGCGCCTGTTCGCGCAGGAATACGCCGATGGCAGCCTGGACCAGCTGCTGCTGTCGCCACATCCGCTGGCGCTGCTGGTGCTGGGCAAGATCTGCGCGCACTGGCTGACCAGCGGGTTGCCGCTGCTGGTCCTGACCCCGCTGCTGGCCCAGCAATACAGCCTGCCTGCCGGTGCCACGCTACTGCTGTCGGCGTCGCTGCTGGTCGGCACGCCGGCACTGAGCCTGATTGGCGCGGTGGGCGCCGCACTGACGCTGGGCGTGCGCGGCGGTGCCGTGCTGCTGTGCATCCTGGTGCTGCCGCTGTCCATCCCCGTGCTGGTGTTTGGCGCCAGTGCGGGCGCGGCCGCCGATGCGGGGCTCGACGTGGCGCCGCATTTCTCGCTGCTGGGCGCCTGCCTGACGTTATCGCTGCTGGTCTGCCCGCTGGCGGCCGCAGCCGGCCTGCGGATTGCGATGGAATGACGTATGCGATGGAGTGACCGATGACCCGCCACGCTTCGCTGCCCGACGCGTCCACCCGCCCCCTGCCCGCCGTGCGCTCCCGCTGGACACGCCTGGCCGCGCCCGTGCGCTTCTACCCGTTGGCAGGCCGGCTGGCGCCCTGGTTCTTCGCGCTGGCCGCGCTGTTCCTTGCCGTCGGCCTCTGGCTCGGCTTTGCCGTGGCGCCCACGGACGCGCAGCAGGGCGAGGTCTATCGCATCATCTTCATTCACGTGCCGGCCGCGTGGATGTCGATGTTCATCTACCTGGTGATGGCCGTGTACTGCGCCCTGGCGCTGGTCCTGCGCACGCGGCTGTCGGCCATGATGGCATCGGCACTAGCCCCCACGGGCGCCATGTTCACGTTCCTGGCACTGTGGACCGGCGCGCTGTGGGGCAAGCCCACCTGGGGCACGTGGTGGGTCTGGGATGCGCGGCTGACGTCGGAACTGATCCTGCTGTTCCTCTACCTTGGCTTTATCGCGCTGGAATCGGCCATCGACGAACCGCGCCGCGCGGAGCGCGCCAGTGCCGTGCTGGCGCTGGTGGGCGTGGTCAACCTGCCGGTGATCTACTTCTCCGTGCAATGGTGGAACACGCTCCACCAGGGCGCATCGGTCAGCCTGACGGCGGCCCCAAGCATGGCCGCCACGATGCTGGCCGGCATGCTGGCGATGACGCTGGCCTGCTGGATGTACACGATTGCCGTCGCGCTGGTGCGCGTGCGCTGCATCCTGCGCGAGCGAGGCGAAGTCCACGACGCCACCGCAGCGGAAACTGCACGGGAGATCGCGCCATGAGCGGACACGCCGCCTACATCGCCGGCGCCTTCGGCGTGGCCTGCCTGGCTATCGTGGCCGAACTGTTCTGGCTGGCCCGGCGCGGCCGCCAACGCCCCGTGGATCCGGACGACACGCCATGACGTCACGCCAACGCCGTCTGGGACTGTTGCTGGCCGCCCTGGCCTGTGGCGGCGTGGCGCTCGCGCTGGTGCTCAATGCCTTCCGGTCGAACCTGGTGTTCTTCTTCAGCCCCAGCCAGATTGCCGCGCACGAGGCCCCGGCGGCCCGCCCGTTCCGGCTGGGCGGCCTGGTGGCGCCCGGCTCCGTACAACGGCAGGACGGCACCCTGAAGATCCGCTTCGTGGTGACCGATACGCGCCACGACGTGCCGGTGGTCTATCAGGGCCTGCTGCCCGACCTGTTCCGCGAAGGCAAGGGCGTGGTGGCGCGCGGCACGCTTGATGCCAATGGCACCTTCATCGCCAGCGAGGTACTTGCCAAGCACGACGAGAACTACATGCCGCCGGAAGCCGCCGAAGCACTCAAGCGCGCTGCCAACGATGACTCCGCCAGCCAGAAGGCACAACGATGAGCGTCGAACTCGGACACTTCGCCCTGATCTGCGCCCTGCTCGCCGCGCTGGTGCAGGGGGTGCTGCCGCTCGCGGGTGCCACCCGCGCGTTCGTGCCGTGGATGGCCCTTGCGCGGCCCGCCGCAGTGGCGCAGGCCATGCTGGTGCTGGCGGCCTACGTGTCGCTGACCGCGGCATTCGTCGGCAACGACTTCAGCGTGCGCTACGTGGCGGCAAATTCCAACAGCGCATTGCCGCTGGTCTATCGCATGGCCGCCGTGTGGGGCGGGCATGAAGGCTCGATGCTGCTCTGGACGCTGATGCTGGCCGCCTGGTCGCTGGCCGTGGCCGTGTTCAGCCGCCGCCTGCCGCTGGCATTCGTGGCGCGCGTGCTGGGCGTGATGGGCGCCATCAGCAGCGGCCTGCTGCTGTTCCTGCTGTTCGCATCCAACCCGTTCATCCGCCTTCTGCCGCGCGCCATGGAGGGCCGCGACCTGAATCCGCTGCTGCAGGACCCCGGCATGGTGTTCCACCCGCCGTTTCTCTACATGGGCTACGTGGGTTTTGCCGTGGCGTTCGCCTTCGCGCTGGCGGCGCTGCTCGAAGGCCGGCTCGATGCCGCGTGGGCGCGCTGGTCGCGGCCGTGGACCATCCTGGCCTGGATGTTCCTGACGGTGGGCATTGCGCTGGGCAGCATGTGGGCCTACTACGAACTGGGATGGGGCGGCTGGTGGTTCTGGGACCCCGTCGAGAACGCCTCGTTCATGCCGTGGCTGGCCGGTACGGCCCTGATCCACTCGCTGGCCGTGACCGAGAAGCGCGGCGCATTCCGTGCGTGGACCGCGCTGCTAGCCATCTTCACGTTCTCGCTGAGCCTGCTGGGGACGTTCCTGGTGCGCTCCGGCGTGCTGACGTCGGTGCATGCATTCGCCGTGGATCCCCGGCGCGGCATCTTCATCCTCACGCTGCTTGGGCTGGTCACCGGCCTGGCCCTGGCGATCTTTGCCTGGCGTGCCCCGCAACTGAAACGCGGCACCGATTTCACCCTGGCGTCGCGCGAAACCTTCCTGCTGGCCAATAACGTGCTGCTGGCCGTGGCGGCCTCGGCCGTGCTGCTGGGCACGCTGTATCCGCTGCTGCTGGATGTGCTGGACCTGGGCAAGGTGTCGGTGGGGCCCGCGTACTTCGAGCAGGTGTTCGTGCCGCTGATGGCGCCCGCCGTGCTGCTGATGGGCGCCGCGCCGCTGGCGCGGTGGCGGCGCGGCGACCTGCCGCCCATCGCGCGGCGCCTGCGCTGGGCGGCCGTGGCGAGCCTGGTTATTGGCGTCGGGCTGTTACTGGTATTGCGCAACCGGTCGGCCCTGACCGGCGTGGGCCTGACGCTGGCCGTCTGGTGCATCGCCACGACGCTGGTCAGCCTGGCCGCGCGGCTCAGGCATGCGCACGGCAGGCCGCAGCGATGGTGGCAAGGCTTGCGGCAATTGCCGGCCGGCTACTGGGGCATGCAGCTGGCACATACCGGCGTCGGGATCTTTATTGCGGGCGTCACGCTGGTCAATAGCCAGGAAACCATGCGCGAACTGCCGATGCGGCCCGGCGACACCGTGACCGTGGATGGCTACGCATTCCGCTTCGAGGGGGTGTTGCCGGCCGTGGGCCCCAACTACGAAGCGCTGCGCGGCATCATGACCGTCCATCGCGATGGCCGCCTGCTGACCACGCTGGCCACCGAGCGGCGCATCTATCGCAGCCAGGACATGCCAACCACCGAAGCCGCGATCGATACCGGCTTCACGCGCGACCTGTATGTGGCAATCGGCGAAGCGGCCGGCGAGAATACCTGGGCCGTGCGCATCTACGTGAAGCCGTTCGTGAAATGGATCTGGGCCGGCTGCGCGCTGATGGCACTGGGCGGCCTGGTGGCCGTCTGCGACCGGCGTTACCGGATGAGGCGTGCGATCCGTTCCTCTCTGCCTCACCGTGGCAAAGGGCTTGTGGGAGAGAGCGTGGCGGTTCCAGTTGCGGCCGTCGCGTACGTGAAGCCCCTGCCCTCTCCCCCGGCCCCTCTCCCACTTGCGGCAGAGGGGAGCCTTCCACGCGATCGCACCACGCCGCCATGACGCGCTTCCTGCTGCCCCTGGGCATCTTCCTGGCAATGGTCGTGGCACTGGGCGCTGGGCTGCGCCATGACCCGCGCGAACTGCCTTCGGCGCTGGTCGGCAAGCCGGCGCCGGCGTTTGCGCTGCCCGTGCTCGATACCCCGGGCGGCACACAGACGCTGCGTGCCGCAGACCTGCGCGGCAAGGTCTGGATGCTCAATGTCTGGGCGTCGTGGTGTACCGCCTGCCGCACCGAACACCCGGTGCTGGTGGACTTCGCCGCGAAATCGCCGGTGCCGCTTTACGGGCTCAACTACAAGGACACCGCGCCGGCCGCGCAGGCCTGGCTGCGGCAGATGGGCAACCCCTATGTGCTGTCGGGGGTCGACACCGATGGCCGTGTCGGCATCGACTTCGGCGTGTATGGCGTGCCGGAGACCTACATCATCGACGCCCAGGGCGTGGTGCGGTACCGCCAGGTGGGGCCGGTAACGCCCGACGTGCTGGAACGGCAGATCAAGCCGCTGCTGCGGCAGCTGCAATCGGGGGGCCCGCGTGCGAATCCAGCCTAGACCGGCATCGCTGATCCGATGGCTGGCCGCGTGCCTGATGGCCGTACTGGCCTGGCAGGCCGCCGCCGCGCAGTTGTCCGACGCCGAACTCGATGCGCGCGTCCACGCGCTTTCGCAGCAACTGCGCTGCCTGGTGTGCCAGAACCAGACCCTGGCCGATTCGAACGCCGAACTGGCGGTCGACCTGCGCCGGCAGATTCGCGCACAGCTGGCACAGGGCGCCAGCGACCGGGCCATCAAGGAGTATCTGGTGCAGCGGTATGGCGACTTCGTGCTCTACGATCCGCCGTTCAAGCCGTCGACGTGGCTGCTGTGGCTCGGGCCGTTTGTGTTGCTGGTGGCGGTGGCCGGCTGGCTCTGGCGCAGACGCAAGCACGTTCCCGGCGCATCGGCCATGCCCCCGCAGACGCAAGAGCGGAGCCGCCCCACCGGCACGCCTGCCGCTAACGGCAGGCCCCGCTCGAAGTGGACCACGGCCACGCTTTGCGTGATGCTGCCGCCCACCGCAGCCATGCTCTACCTGCACCTGGGCAATCCCGCCGCCGTGATGCAGGCCGACGATGCGCACAACCTGTCTGGCGACGCCCACACGCCGGAAATCGCGCAGATCGAATCCATGGTCGACCAACTGGCGCGGCGCCTGCAGGCCCAACCGCAGGATGCCGATGGCTGGGCCATGCTGGCCCGGTCCTACACGGTGCTCGAACGGTTTGACGATGCGGCGGCGGCCTATGCCCGCGCCGTTGCGCTGGCACCCGACGTGGCCGCACTGCGCGCCGACTACGCCGACGTGCTGGCAAGCCTCGATGGCGGCTCGCTCGAAGGCGCCGCCATGGAGCAGATCCGCGCTGCGCTGGCTGCCGACCCCGACGACCCCAAGAGCCTGGCACTGGCCGCCAGCGCAGCGGCGCAGCGCGGCGACGCCCGCAGCGCCATCGACTACTGGCAGCATCTGTACCGCCTGCTGCCGCCGGACTCGCAGACAGCGGCCCGCGTGGCAGCCAATCTTGCGGCGGCGCGGCAGGCCGGCGTCAGCCCTTCCACCGCCACGCCCACCACCACCGCGAAATAGTAGAAATACGATCACCACCAACTCGGTTATTCGGAAAATTCCGATGCCGATGGCGTGTCGTGCACCCCGCTTGCCATCGGTGGCCCCTCACACTGCCGCAACTTGTCGAGGGACAAGTGCCAGGGCCGTGAATCGCTGCACAATCCGGCCTCATTGCATTACCGCCTTGGCCAGTACGAGAATGTGGGACATTGATAAAGCAAAGCAGGACTCCGCACTTCTCGGCAGCGCACCGCGCCGCACGCGTCTCGCAGTCTCCCTGCCCGTCCGCCCGCCGGACAGCGTGCATGGCCCCCTGCCCCTTCGGCACATCAACACCATCCACCTGCGCCGCTTTGTCATGCTGATGCAGCACGAGTCCGCCATTGCGGCGGAACGCCACACCGGCATCCGGGCGGCCTGCATCCACTACGCAATCCGCCGGCTCGAAGATCGCTTCGGCACCACGCTGTTCGTACGCGAGGCATCGTCGATGCACCCCACCGCCGCCGCACACCGCCTGTACCCATGCGCCATTCGGCTGCTGTCGATGTGGGACAGCCTGGTGGCGGAATCTCCCGGCTCCAGCGCCCCCTCCGACACCAGCCATCCCGACGCGGACTGACCGTGCGAGGCCGGACACCCACCGGAGCCATCCGGCAAACATCGTAGAATGTCCACTCGTTCGCAATCTGAGGATCGACCCATGGCCGACCCCACCGGTCTGCATCACAAGACGTTCCTGCTATTGCTGGCGATGGTCACCATCGCATTTTTCTGGATTCTCCTGCCCTTCTACGGCGCGGTGTTCTGGGGCGCGGTGCTTGCCATCATCTTTGCGCCGCTGCAGCGGCGGCTGGTGGCAGCGCTGCGTGGCCGCAACAATATTGCCGCGCTGCTCACCCTGCTGCTGGTACTGCTGCTGGTGATCCTGCCGATGACCCTGATCACGATGTCGCTGATCCAGGAAGGCGTCAGCCTCTACGACAACATCCGCTCGGGCCGCATCAACTTCGGCCACTATTTCCAGTCCGCCGCCGACGCACTGCCGCCGTTCGTGCGCGACATGCTGGCGCGTGCCGACCTTGCCAGCATTTCCGATCTCAAGGACAAGCTCAGCGCCAGCGCGCTGACCGCCAGCCAGCTGCTGGCAACGCGGGCGCTCAGCATCGGCCAGAACACGGCCCAGTTCATGATCGGCTTCGGCATCATGCTGTACCTGCTGTTCTTCCTGTTGCGCGATGGCCCGCAGCTGTCGCGCCGCGTGCGCCAGGCCGTGCCGCTCAGCGCCGCCCACAAGCAGCACCTGATCCAGAAGTTCACGACGGTTGTGCGCGCGACGGTCAAGGGCAATATCGCCGTGGCGGTGGCGCAGGGCGTGCTGGGCGGCGGCATCTTCGCGGTGCTTGGCATCCAGGGGGCACTGCTGTGGGGCGTGGTGATGGCCTTCCTGTCGCTGCTGCCGGCAGTGGGCGCGGGCCTGATCTGGTCGCCCGTGGCGGTCTACTTCCTGCTGACCGGTTCGGTGCTCAAGGGCTGCGTGCTGATCGGCTTTGGCGTGCTGGTGATCGGCCTGGTGGACAACGTGCTGCGCCCGATCCTGGTCGGCAAGGACACCCAGATGCCGGACTATGTGGTGCTGATCTCCACGCTGGGCGGCATGGCACTGTTCGGGCTGAACGGCTTCGTGATCGGGCCGCTGATTGCCGCCCTGTTCATCGCCTGCTGGGACCTGAACAACGCCGAAGACACGGCGGCCCGCTGACGCCAGCCCAGGAGACCCCAGTGGACCGACTGCAGGCGATGAAGACCTACGTGGCGGTGGTGGAGTGTGGCGGCTTCACGCCGGCGGCGCGCAAGCTCGATGCGTCGCTGAGCGTGGTCAGCCGGATCGTGACCGACCTGGAAACGCATCTGGGCGTGCGCCTGCTTACGCGCACCACGCGCGTGGTGCGCCCCACCGCCACCGGCACCGCCTATTACGAGAACTGCCGCCGCATCCTGGCCGAGATCGACGAGGCCGAACTGGCCGCCACCGGCGCGCACGAGGCGCCGCGCGGGCGCCTGTCGATTACCGCGTCGGTGCTGTTCGGCCGGCGCTTTGTCACGCCCGTGGTGGTCGAATACCTGCGCCGCTACCCGGAGGTGGACGTCGACTGCCTGTTTATCGATCGCGTGGTGAATTTCATCGACGAGGGCATCGACGTCGGCGTGCGGATCGGGCCGCTGCCCAGTTCGTCGCTGCAGGCCATTCCGGTGGGCCATGTGCGGCGCGTGGTCTGCGCCGCGCCCGACTACCTGGCGCAACACGGCGCGCCTGCATCGCCGGACGACCTGGCACGCCATGCGGTGATCCAGACCACGGGTATCTCCACGGCGCCCGAATGGCGCTTTATGCGGGACGGCGACCCGCTGCCCATACGGCTGGCTCCACGCATGGCAACCACTACCAACGATTCGGCGATTGCCGCCGCCGTGGCCGGCTTCGGGCTGGCACGCGTGTTGTCTTACCAGGTGGCCGACGAACTGCGCGACGGCCGGCTGCGGATCGTGCTGGAAGACTTCGAGCCCGACCCGCTGCCGATCCACGTGATCCACCGCGAGGGCCGGCACGCCATGCACAAGGTGCGGGCCTTTATCGACCTGGCCGTCGACCAGCTGCGCGGCCAGGCATCGCTGAATCCACGCAACACCGCCTGATTCTTCTGGATTTCACAAGAGTCCCTTCGCGCCATCCCCATTTTTCCCGGCCAGCCGGGTGTCTATAGTCGATCCGTACGCAGCGTTTGCGTCCCGTATTGCAATAATCGACCAAGGACACCCATCATGAAACTGTACGGCCACCCGCTTTCCGGACATTCGCACCGCGCCTGGCTTTTCCTGTCGTTGCTGGGCCAGCCGGCCGAGTGGATCGACGTTGACCTGCTGGGCCGCGCCCACAAGACGCCCGAATTCCTGGCCCTGAATCCGTTCGGTCAGGTGCCGGTACTGGTCGACGGCGACACGGTGATCAGCGATTCGAACGCGATCCTGGTCTATCTGAGCAAAAAGCTGGGCCGTACCGACTGGCTGCCCGACGCCCCGGCCGAGGCTGCCGCCGTGCAGCGCTGGCTGTCGGTGGCAGCGGGCGACATTGCGTTCGGCCCGGCCCGCGCCCGCATCATCACCGTGTTCAAGGCGCCGTACGACAGCAAGGAAGCCATCGAACGCGCCCACGTGGTGTTGCAGCGCCTGGACGACGCGCTGGCTGGCCGCGCCTGGATTGCCGCCGACCATCCGACCATTGCCGATGTGGCGCTGTACAGCTACACGGCGCGTGCGCCCGAAGGTTTTGTCGACCTGAAGGCATACGCCAACGTGCGCCAGTGGCTGGCGCGCGTCGAGGCGCTGCCCGGTTTCGCCCCGTTCCAGACCACGGCGGTCGGCCTGGCAGCCTGAGCCCCGGCTCACCGGCCATCGCCCGCCCTTTCCGGCCCTTCCGAACACTGCTCGATCTCAGGAGTCCGCCATGACCCCGCACCCGGTTCCCCACGTGGAGATCCTGCCCGGCACGCCCTGGCACACCGGCGAGCGCCTGCTGCAGGCCAGCATCGGCGCCGACGAACGCCTGGCCGAAGTGGGCTCGCGCGTGGTGCGCGACTATATGCCGGACCAGCATCGCGATTTCTTTGCCATGCTGCCGTCGATCGTGATTGGCGCGGTGGCACCGGACGGGCGCCCGTGGGCCACGGTGCGTGGCGGCCTGCCGGGCTTCCTGCATTCGCCCGACCCGCGCCAGCTCGACGTCGCGCTGGTGCGCGACGCCGCCGATCCGGCCGATGCGGGCATGGAGGACGGCAATGCCATCGGCCTGCTCGGCATCCAGCCGCATACCCGGCGCCGCAACCGCATGAACGGCACGATCCATCGCGCTACCGCCACGGGCGCCAGCGGCTTCCAGGTGGCTGTGGGCCAGAGCTTCGGCAATTGCCCCCAATACATCCAGAAGCGTGCCCCCGTGATGACGCGCGACCCGGCCACCCCGGCCGCCGAGCCGCCCGTGGTGCTGGACGCGCTGGACGCCCGTGCGCGCACGCTGATCCGCCACGCCGATTCGTTCTTCGTGGCTACCTACGTGGATCTGCCCGGCGGGCAGCGCCAGGTGGATGTCTCGCATCGCGGCGGCAAGCCCGGCTTCGTGCGCGTTGATGACGATGGCACGCTGACGATTCCCGACTTCCAGGGCAACACGTTCTTCAACACGCTCGGCAACATGATGGTGAACCCGGTGGCTGGCCTGGTGTTCGTCAGCTATGTCACCGGCGATCTGCTGCAGCTGACCGGCCGTACCGAGGTCATCGTCGATTCGCCAGAAATTGCCGGCTTCGAGGGCGCGCAACGGCTGTGGCGCTTCATGCCCGGGCAGATCGTGCGGCGCGACCGGGCCTTGCCGCTACGCTGGGATATCGACCCCGTTGGGGCGTCGCCGCAGGCGCTGGCTACCGGAAGCTGGCGCTGAAATTCCGCTCCCGGCGCGTGCAGATGTCCCCATCCGGAACCTGGCCCTGGGGCGGCCACGTCGGTCGATGGCGATGTGCTGGACCAGATCGTGACCCGCCTGGGCGGCACCAGCGTGGTGAGCCAGGCGTTCTGGAGTGCGAGTACGACGGAGTAGATCTCTCGCGGTTGTCTCCCTTCTCACACTTGTGGCAGAGGCGGGGAGACGGCGGGCAGGTCGAATTGCGACATGTCGGCAAGCAGAGCCGCGACGCCCCTCTCCCGCAGGCGGGAGAGAGGGGGCAATCATCAGCCGTCGATGGCGTCCTTCACCGCCACCACCGCAAACTGCCCCAGCAGCCGCAGCGCCGCGATATCTTCGGCAGTCCAGCTTTCCACGCCCGCCAGGTAGTTGAACGTGCCGATCACCCGGCCGCCATGGCACAGCGGCACGTTGACCACGCCGTTCAGGCCCAGCGCGCGGATCGTGCCGATGTCGTCGAACACGGCGGCCAGCGCCGCGTCGCCCTCGCCCACGAAGACCTCGCCGCGCTCCAGCAGCTGGCGCGTCCAGGGCGTATCGCGCTTCACCTTCTTGCCGCCGGGCGGATAGGCCGCAGGGTCCGACGACCACAGCCGGCGGATCTCGCGGCTTTCCACATGCCACGCGTTGATCGTCAGCAAACCCGGCCCGACGATATCGAGCGTGGCCGCCCCGATGGCGTCCATGACGGCCTGCGGCGTGGCGGCCGCGCGCAGGCGGTCGAACAGCGGATGCAGGTGCGTTTGCCAGTGGCCCAGCGTATCGACGCTTGCCATCGTCATTCCCCGTGGATGCCCAGTTCCTTGATCAGCTTGCCGTAGCGGTCGGCATCGCGGCGCAGGATCTTGCCGAATTCCTGCGGCGTCGACGTGGCCGTTTCCACGCCGATCGCGTCCATCTTGGCCTTGACCTCGGGCAGCGACATCACGCGGTTGATTTCGGTATTCAGCTTTGCCACCAGCGCGGGCGGCATGTTCTTCGGGCCAAACGCGCCGTACCACACCGACAGTTCATAACCGGGGATGGTCTCGCCCACGGTGGGCACGTTGGGCAGCAGCGGCGAGCGCTTGGCCTCGGTCACGGCCAGCAGCTTCAGCTTGCCGGCCTTCACGTGCGTCAGCGTCTGCGTGCCCGCCGAGAACAGCAGCTGGGTCTGGCCCGCCACCGTGTCAACCACGGCCGGCGCACCGCCCTTGTACGGCACGTGCAGCATCTGCACGCCCGCCATTTTCTCGAACAGCACGGCGCTCAGGTGGTTGGTCGAGCCAGGGCCGGCACTGGCGTAGGCCAGCTTGCCCGGGTTGGCGCGGGCGTAGGCAATCAGCTCCTTGACGTTGTTGGCCGGCACCGACGGATTCACCACCATCGTGTTGGTCACGTAGGCCAGCAGGCCAAGCGGGGTGAAGTCATCCACGCCCTTGAACGGCATGTTCGCCATCAGCGCCGGGTTCATCGCGTGCGTGCTCATCGAGCCGATCAGCAGCGTGTAGCCGTCAGGCTGGGCACGCGCCACCATCGCCGAACCGATGTTGCCGGACGCACCGGGCTTGTTGTCCACGATCACCGGCTGGCCCAAGGACTTGGTCAGGTGCTCGGACAGCACGCGCGCCAGGATGTCGGTGGAGCCACCGGCGGCCCAGGGCACGATCAGCGTGACCGGCTTGGTGGGATAGGCGTCGGCTGCGCCGGCCTGGCCGGTGAACGACAGTGCCAGTGCGGCGGCACCGCACAGCAGGCTTTTCAATACGGACCTCATGATGCAACTCCCCTTCTGTCTTCGGACTATCTGATGTGATTCGGTTCAGCGGCCCACGGCGTAACCCTGCATGCCGCGCGCATTGGCGCCCGCGCGCAGCACCAGGCGACCCCTGGCGTCGCGTTCGCGCGTACAGGCCGACATGCGGCCTTCGGACCAGTCGTCTCCCACGCGAACTTCGTGCCCGCGTGCGCGCAGCGCTTCGATGGTGGCAGCCGGGAAGCGCGACTCGACGGTAATGCGGTTCAGCGTGGTCTGGCGCGGCCAGAACGATTGCGGGAAATGGTCGATATGCCAGGCCGGCGCGTCGATCGCTTCCTGCAGGTTCATGCCGTGCACGGCGTGGCGCATGAAGAACGCCAGCGACCATTGGTCCTGCTGGTCGCCGCCGGGCGTGCCGAACACCATGTACGGCTCGCCATCGCGCATGCACAGCGAAGGCGACAACGTGGTGCATGGGCGCTTGCCCGGTGCCAGCGTATTGGGCAGGCCCGGCTCCAGCCAGGTCATCTGCAGGCGCGTGTTCAGTGCAAAGCCCAGCGCCGGGATGGTGGGGCTCGACGACAGCCAGCCGCCCGACGGCGTGGCCGCCACCATGTTGCCATGGCGGTCGATCACGTCGATATGGCAGGTATCGCCGACAAACACTTCGCGCTCGGCCCACTCGCTCACCGGCGGCAGCGCCGCGAACGTGGGCTCGCCGATGCCGAAGCGCGTATCGGCTGCGGCCAGCGTGCGGTCTGCCACGGTCAGGTCCGGCATGCGCGGCGCGCGGCCCTTGAGCGCGCCCGGCTGCATCGTCAGCGACGCACGGTCACCGATCAGCGCGGCACGCGCGGCCAGGTAGTGCGGGTTCAGCAGCGCGCAGAGCTGGCTGTCCTCGAACAGGGGATCGCCGTACCAGGCGGTGCGGTCGGCCATCGCCAGCTTGGCGGCCTCGGCAATCGTGTGGACGAATTCGGGCGACGTCGGCGCGTGGGCATCCAGATGGGCGTGGCGCAGCATGCCAAGCTGCTGCAAGAACATCGGGCCCTGGCTCCAGATATCGCACTTGGCTACCGAATAGCGGCCGAAGTCGAGCGAGACCGGCGCTTCCACGGTGGGCTTCCAGCCGGCCAGGTCGTCGTAGCGCAGCAGGCCCGTATGCTTTTCGCCCGTGGTGTCGCGCACGGGGGTGTTGCGGCAGTACTCGTCGATGGCCTCGGCCACGAAGCCGCGATACCAGCAGTGCATCGCCGCATCGATCTGGCCCTCGCGGCTGTCGCTCTGGCTCACGGCCGTCTCGACGATGCGCGTGTAGGTGTCGGCCAGCACCGGCAGCGTGTGCAGCGCGCCGGGGCGCGGCACCTTGCCATCGGGCAGCCAGGTATCGGCCGAGCTGTGCCATTCGTCGCGGAACAGCTGCTGCACGGCCAGGATGGCCTGCGAGATGCGCGGCACCAGCGGGAAGCCGTTACGCGCGTAGCCAATGGCGGGCGCCAGCACATCGGCCAGCGACCATGTGCCCTGGTCGCGCAGCATGGTCAGCCATGCGCCAAACGCGCCAGGTACCGTGGCGGGCATCAGGCCGATGCCGGGCATCAGTTCCATGCCCTGCTTGCGCAACGCTTCGGGATCGGCCAGCGCCGGGGCCGGGCCCTGGCCACAGACCGAACGCACCGCGCGGTCCTTCTCGCTCCAGAACAGGATCGGCACCTCGCCGCCGGGGCCGTTCAGGTGCGGTTCCACCACCTGCAGCACGAAACCCGCCGCCACGGCGGCATCGAAGGCATTGCCCCCGCGCTCCAGCACGCCCATGGCCGTCTGCGTGGCAAGCCAGTGGGTGGATGCGGCGACGCCGAACGTGCCGACGATCTCGGGGCGTGTCGTGAACATGGGTAAATGACTCCTGTTTGATGCATTTGATGTGTGATTCGAGTATAGGCAGCTGGAATAACTGCCAACATCGAAATACTTATCGTTGTATTACCATTCGGTTATACCGCTCGCTCCACTCGTCGTTCTCGCCCCTTTTCGCCTCCGTGCCATGCCGATTGCCACCGACAAACTGCTGCACCAGATCGTGTCGCGCCTGCGCCTGCGCCATTTGCCGCTGCTGCTGGCGCTGGAGCGCCAGCGTTCGGTATCGCGTGTAGCGGCGGAGATGAACCTGTCCCAGCCGGCCGTGACCAAGGCGCTGCGCGAGATCGAGGACATCTTCATGACATCGCTGTTCACCCGCACCCGCAACGGGCTGGAGCCCACGGCCACCGGAGCCGCCGTACTGAGTCATGCGCGCATGACGCTGGCCGACGCCGAGGCGCTGGGCCGGCAACTGGCGGTGATCGAGGCCGGCCGGCGGGGCCGGCTGCGGCTGGGCGTGATTCCCTACACGGCCCGCGCAGTGCTGGACGCCGCGCTGGCCTATGGGCTCAACCAGCAACCGCGCATCTCGGTGGTGGTGCGCGAAGGCACCACCGACGAACTGGTCGGCGCGCTGCGCCAGCACGAACTGGACTGCGCGATTGCGCGCTCGTTCTATCTGGCGGGGGAAGACATCGTGCAGGAGCCGCTGTATCGGGAAGAGCCCGTGCTCGTGGTACCTTCGCGAGCCAGGGCGCGCCTGTCGCGCGGCGAACTCGACTGGAAGCGGCTGGCCGAACTCGACTGGATCCTGCCGCCGCCGCATACGCCGGTACGGCGCACCATCAATACGATGTTCGCGGTGGCCGGCGTGGCGCCGCCACTGCCCATCGTCGAAACCTATTCGATCAAGCCGATGGCCACGCTGCTGCGCAGCCAGCCCGACGCCATCACCATCGTCCCACGCGCCGTGGCCGCCGAACTGATCGAACTGGGCGACGCGGCGGCGCTGCCGTTCTCGCTGAGCTGGGACTTGCCGCCCGTGGGCGTGATGTGGCGGCGCGAAACGGAAGAGAACGAGCTTGTGATGCCGCTGGTGGCCGCGCTGAAGGCGGCGGTGGTGTAGCGGTGGCTAACATGGCAGGCGTTGGTGGCATGGCAACGGCTTGCCCTCTCCCCCGCCCCTCTCCCACAAGTGGGAGAGGGGAGCAAACCAGGAGCGTTTGATGTGCCCGCGGTTGTCTCCCCTCTCCCGCTTTGCGGGAGAGGGGCTGGGGGAGAGGGCAAGCCGTCAATCAACAGCATCAACAAAGACAACAACAAACGCATGAAAACCGTAGCTCTCTACTTCCTGACCGCGCTGGCCGAAATCCTCGGCTGCTATCTGCCCTACCTCTGGCTGCGCCAGAACGCCAGCCCGTGGGTGCTGCTACCCGGCGCCGCGTCGCTGGCCGTGTTTGCCTGGCTGCTGACCCTGCACCCCGACGCCTCGGGCCGGGTCTATGCCGCCTACGGCGGTATCTATATAGCAGTGGCCATCGCCTGGCTCTGGCTGGTGGACGGTGTGCGGCCCAGCGTCTGGGATATGACAGGTGTCACAATCGCCGTCGCCGGCATGGCCGTGATCGTGTTTCAACCGCGCTAACATCAGAATTAAGGGCGAATTAAGCGCCACTTTTTCTGACAAAAACCGTCACCTTGTGCATCTTTAGCCATACCCTCCCACAGAGGGGTGACAGGATTTGGCAGATACATCTGGTTACAGGTGACAAGAAATCTCACATTTCAGTGGCTTTTGGCCGAAATACGACCTGGCACACCTGTTGCTCTATAGGACCCGACAGCAATTGCTGTTTCCAACTAATTCAAAGGGGTCAATTCCATGAAAAAAGCACGGATGGGAATCCACCAACGGGTCCAGAAGGGTTTCACGCTGATCGAACTGATGATCGTGGTCGCGATCATCGGTATCCTGGCTGCTATTGCGATTCCGCAATATCAGAACTACGTGGCGAAGTCGCAGGTTTCGCGTGTTGTGGGCGAAGCCTCGGCGCTGCGTACGTCGGCTGAGGTGTGCATTACTGAAGGCCGTACCACGATCGCAGCAGACCCGGCCGCCCCGGCCGCAGGCGAGTGCGTGCTTGGCGATACGGCTTCGAGCCTGATCACTGGAACGGATGACGCAAACGGTCTCGGCCGAGTGGCGCCGCTCCTGACGTCCACTACGGAGACGCTGAAGGCTACGCTCGGCAATTCGGCAGCCGCCGGAATCCAGGGTACGACCATTGTGTGGGCTCGTAGCGCCACGGGCACTTGGACCTGCACCATTACCGGGACGGGCGCAAGTTGGAACGCTTCCTTCATTCCGGGCGGTTGTACTGCCGCTGCTGCAGCTGGAGGTTAAACAGTCGACAGCGAGACTTTCCCTCGCCTGTCACACGCAAAAAAAAAGCGCCCTTCGGGCGCTTTTTTGCGTGTGACAGGGCGATCACCCCGCCTCCCCCCGCATCCCAATTTCCCCAATCAGCTTCCCGTACCTGGCGTTATCCGCCGCCACCATCTGCGTGAACTGAGCCGGCGAATCACTCTTCCGAAGCTCCCCCGCATTGGCCTTCATCGTCGCATCGAGCTTGCCGCTGTTCTGCAGCGCGGCCACCGCGTCGAATAGCCGTTTCGCCATTGGTGCTGGCAAACCGGCCGGGGCAAACAGCCCGCTCCAGTTATCCAGCACAAACCCCGGCGGCAACGATTCCGCCAAAGTCGGCACGTTCGGGAAATAGCCCGTCCGCGCAGCCGATGACACCGCCAGCGCGCGGATCTGGCCGTTGCGCAGGAACGGCGCCGCCGTCGACATCACCGGCATGCCGAATTGCGTCTGGCCGCTCAGCATCGACGTCAGGATCTCGCTGGCGCCCTTGTACGGGATGTGCACGGCCTCGACGCGGTGCTGGTGCAGCAGCGATTCCACGGCCAGGTGCGAGACGCTGCCCTTGCCGCCCGACCCGTAGTTCAGCGCGCCGGGCTTCTGCTTCATCGCGTCGATCAACTCGCGCGCCGTCTTGAATGGCGACGACGCTGGCACGGCCAGCACCACGGGGCCGCCCGACAGCGCCGAGATGGCCGTGAAGTCGCGGGCGGCGTCGTACGGTTGATCCTTGTACAGATGGACGTTGATCACGTGCTGGTTGGCGAGGATGCCCAGCGTGTAGCCATCGGGCTCGGCGCGCTTCAGCGCCCGCGCACCGATGATGCCGCCGGCCCCGCCGATGTTCTCCACCACCAGCGGCTGGCCCAGCACCGGTGACAGTTCCGCCGAGATGGTGCGGGCGATGGAATCGGGCGCGGTGCCCGCGATAAACGGCACGATCAGCCGGATCGGGCGCGACGGATACGGCGCGGCGGCCACGGCCACGCGGCTCATCACGCCACCCAGTGCGGCGGCACCGGCCGCGGCGCCTGCCGTAGCCAGCCATTGACGACGATTCATGTTGTCTCCTGTGTTTTTTTCTGGTGTGTGGCGCGCGCGTGGCGCAATCAGGCCCCGGCCGGGTCCAGGATGGCCTTGGCAATCGTATTGCGCTGGATCTCGCTGGTGCCCGTGAAGATGCGGAACATGCGCAGCTTGCGCCAGGTCTGCTCCACGGGATGCCCGCGCGTGACACCCAGGTTGCCGTGGATCTGCACGGCCTTGTCCGCCACCTCGAAGCAGCGTTCCGACACGAACAGCTTGCACGCGGCCGCCTTCATGCGCAGGTCGGCGCCGCCATCGGCCAGCAGCGCGGTCTGGGCGATCATGCTCTCGCAGGCCCACAGCGTCGCCGCCATGTCGGCCAACATATGCTGGATGGCCTGGAAGCGCGCAATCGGCCCGCCAAACTGGCGGCGCTGGCCCGCGTAGGCCACCGATGCCTCGTAGGCACGCGTTGCCAGCCCCAGCATCGACGGGCAATGCAGCAGCCGGTTCACGTTGATGCGCGACATGCCCAGCTTGAAACCCCGCCCTTCGCCGCCAAAGATATTGGCGCGCGGCACGCGGACGTTTTCGAAGCGGATATCGGCATCGATATGCTGGCCCGACATCGGCACGTACTCGGTGCTGACGGTGACGCCCGGCAGGTCCAGGTCGACCAGCACGGCCGTGATCGACGGCGGCGTGGTGGTGGCATCGGTCACGCACATCACGATGGCAAAGTCCGCGAACGGCGCGCCGCTGATGTAATGCTTCTCGCCGTTGATCACCAGATCGTCGCCGTCCACCACTGCGCTGGTGCGGATGCTTTGTGCATCGGAGCCCGAATGCGGCTCGGTCAGCGCAAAGCACGTGGATTTCTCGCCCCGGATCACCGGCTGGAAGTAGCGTGCCACCTGATCCGGCGTGGCGTACTTGAGCATATTGCCCACGCGCGGCGGGCCACCCAGGTCGCCCAGCACGTGCGGGGCCAGCACCGCGCCGCTGGCGGCCAGGTCGGCCTTCAGCGCGCACTGCTCCGCGATATTGAGGCCCCTGCCTCCCAGTTCCACGGGCAGGCAGGCCGCGTACAGCCCGAGTTCGCTGGAGCGGCGCCAGACGTTGCGCAGCACCTCGCGCGGCCACGGGTCTTCGGTGCCCAGGCCCAGCTCGTGCTGCATCGGCAGCAGTTCGTCGTTGATAAAGCGCTGCACTGCGGCGCGCGTTTCGATCAGCACCGGATTGGTCAGATGGTCGAACATGTCTTGGCTCCGTGGATCAGTTCACGCGGCGGCTGGCGCCGAGCCAGTACTGCTCGCGCACCAGCTTGCGGGCCAGCTTGCCGCTGGCGTTCTTGGGCAGTTCGGCGACGAAATCGACCGAACGCGGCGACTTGTAGTCGGCAATGCGCGCACGGCAGTGCCCGATCAGTTCGGCCGCACTGGCCTGCCGGCCCGGCCACAGCGCCACCACGGCCTTGACGCTCTCGCCCCAGGTGTCGTCGGGCACGCTGATCACGCAGGCTTCCATCACGTCGGGATGCTGGTACAGCGTGGCTTCCACCTCGGTCGGATACACGTTGAAGCCGCCCGAGATGATCATGTCCTTCTTGCGGTCGACCAGGTACAGGTAGCCATCGGCATCCACGCGCGCCAGGTCGCCGGTGTGCAGCCAGCCGTCGACCAGCACCTCGCGCGTCAGCTCCGGCTCGCCCCAGTAGCCCTGGAACACATCGGCACCCCGGATCACAAGCTCGCCAATTTCGTCGCCGCTGACTTCCTCGCCGCGCTCGTTGACCACGCGCACTTCGGTTTCGCCCAGCGCACGGCCGCACGACGCCAGCCGCTCGGGCTTGCTGTCGATCGCCAGCGCATGGTCGGCCGTGGACAGGCGCGTGACGCCAGATGTGGACTCGCTGGCGCCATAGCCCTGCGACAGCACCGGCCCGATACGTTCCCAGGCTTCGCGAATGCGTGCCGGGGCCATCGGCGCGGCGCCATAAGCCAGCGTCTTGAGGCTGCCCAGATCGGCCGTGGCAAGCGTCGGCTCGGCCAGCAGCATGTTGATCATGGCGGGCACCATGAACACGTGGGTCAGCTTCAGGCGCGCCACATCGGCCAGGAAGCGGGCCGGTTCGAATTTCTCGAACAGCACCAGCGTGGCGCCCAGGAACAGATAGGGCTGCATCAGCATGCCCGATGCATGCGTGACCGGGCCGATCAACGCCAGCCGGTCGCCGGGGCGCGCAGGGCGATCCATGGTCAGGATCATCTTGCGCATCGACGCCAGCCGGTTGCCGTAGGTCTGCATGGCGGCCTTGATCTTGCCCGTGGAGCCCGACGAAAAGTGCAGCACGGCCAGGTCGTCCGGCTGTGGCACATAGTCGATTTCCGAGTGGGCGCCGCTTTCGATCAGCGATTCATAGGCCCCGTAAGCGCCTTCCGCGCCCGCGATGGCGACGAAATGCTCGACGCAGCCAAACCCGCGCGTGTCTCGCGTATAGCCGGTGTAGCCGGGGCCCGCGATCATCACGCGTGGCGTGCAGTTTTCGACCACATCGGACGCCTCATTGGCCGTAAAGCGCGGATTCAGCGCCGCCTTGACCAGCCCGGCCTTGTACAGCGCACATTCGATCTCGACGATCTCGGGGCAGTTGCGCGACTGGATTGCCACGCGGTCGCCTTGCTGCAGGCCCAGCGCCAGCAGCGCATTGGCAAGCCGTGTCGACCGTTCGTCAAGCTGGCGGTAGGTCAGCACGCGGTCGCGGTACAGCACGGCGGGGTTGTCGCCCCAATAGCGCGCCGCACGCCTGAGGAAATAGGCGAACGTCATCGTTGTCTCCAATCTGAATGTGTGTGGTGTGACCCAAGTCTGTAAGATGCATGGCATCACCACAATGTCGCGATTGGAATAAAGTCATAAACGATGGGAATGAGGAATACGAGACACCATGGAGACACGTGACCTGGACTACGTGCTGGCCGTTGGTGCCCACGGCGGCATCGGCCGCGCCGCCGAGGCGCTGGGCATGACCCAGCCGGCGCTGACCAAGGCGATCCAGCGGGTGGAGGCGCAACTGGGCGTGCCCCTGTTCGAGCGCACGACGCTGGGCATGCGCGTGACGCAGGCTGGCACGGTGTTCCTGGAGCGGGCGCGCCGCATCCGGCTGGAATACGACGATGCCATCAAAGAGATGCGCGGCATCCAGACCGGCGAACAGGGCCTGCTGCGGCTTGGCTATTCGCCATCGATGCCCAATGCGCTGGTGCTGGGCGCCTGCCAGCAGCTGCTGCGCGAACGGCCCGTGGCGCGGCTGCGCCTGAGCATGCGCGTGGCGCGCGAGTTGATGGACCAGGTGCAGGCCGGCGAACTGGACCTGGCCGTGGCCCCGCTGCCGCGCCAGGCCAATCCCGCGCTGGCAACACGCGAACTGTTCACCGACCGCCTGGCCGTGGTGGCCGACGAGAACCACCCGCTGCAGCGCCGGCGCGACCTGACGCTGGCCGATCTGGTGGGCCAGCACTGGCTGCTGCCGACCGGACACGTGCTGATCCGCCAGCAGATCGACCGCGCCTTTGCCAGCGCTGGATTGCCGGCACCGACGCTGCGCGTGGAGACGGATTTCGGCAGCACCACGCTGTTCGATCTGGTGCGCGGCACGGAGATGTTGTGTATCGCCGGATCAACCACCAACAGCAAGCGCATGGGCCTGCGGCCGATTGCCCTGCGCGCCGACGCGCTGGACCTGGGCCGCCGCGTGGGCGTGATCACGCGTGCCGGGGCCTACCTGTCACCGCTGGCCCAGCGCATGATCGACATCCTCGAAGCCCATGTGGAATAGCGCCCTGCGGTTACGGCTGCGGCGGGAACGTGCGCAGGTAGGCCAGCAGGTCATCAAGCTGGCGCGCATTGCTCATGCCCCAGAAGCGCATCTTGGTGCCGGGCACGACCTTGGCCGGCGCCTGCAGGAACGCGCGCAGCGTGTCGTCGCCCCACACCACGGGGGACGCCTTCATGGCATCGGAATAGCGGTAGTCGTCGGTGCCGCCCGCCTTGCGCCCGAACACGCCGTTCAGCTGCGGCCCGAACGCCGCACGTGCCGACGGGCCTACGTGGTGGCACGACGCACAGCGCGTGGTGAAGATGTCCTTGCCCTTCTCGATGTCGCCGGCGGCGTGGGCGGTGGTGACGGCAAACAACGTGAATGCAAGCGGTGCAGCGTACTTCATGATGCGTGATGAGAATTGAATCGGCCTGCCCTCTCCCCCCGCCCCTCTCCCGCCTGCGGGAGAGGGGAGCAACACCAGCAGCATTGAAACAACGTCTGTTGCCTCCTCTCTCCCGCCTGCGGGAGAGGGGAGCAAACCAGCAGCATTGAAACACCGTCTGTTGCCTGCGGGAGAGAGGCGGGGAACAAGGCAAGCGCCTGCCATACGACGCGCCCGGCTACACCGGATAACTCGCCACTTCGATCAGGTTGCCGTCGGGATCGCGGCAGTACACGGACGTCATCGGTCCCAGCGCGCCGGTGCGCTGCACCGGTCCCACTTCCACGGCCACCTTGTGCGCCAGGAAATGGGCGATCACCTCCTGCGGCGGCATCTTCGTGATGAAGCACAGGTCGTCGCTGCCCGATGTGGGGTGCACGCCGGTGAACCACGCCACCGTGTCTTCGTTCACCGGGCGCAGGTTGATCTTCTGCTGGCCGAACTTGACCGACACGCGCTTGCCGCTGCGCGACTCGAAGTCTTCGCGCTGCATGCCCAGCACCTGTTCGTACCAGGCCACGCTGGCCTCCACGTCCTTCACATTGAGCACGATATGGTCAAGGCGTTCGATCGCAAGCGTCATGGCGTGGTGTCCTGTTGTGGTGCCCGAGGTGATCCCTGGGAGCGGCGATTATGTAACAGCATGTGTAGCTGTGCAGTGCAAGGCGTAATGTACACCGGGCCAGCGGAGGGCGGCTTTTATACTGCCGGGCCGGTCAACCACCGCGCCCCAAGTCATGCGCCGAATCTCCTGGCTCATCATGAGCCTTGTCATCGCGGCACTGATCCAAGTGCCCGCAGGTTTCGCGGCCGAATCCGCCTCCGAGGCGGAAGCGCAGCAAATTCCCACGCTGACGCACGCCGAAGCCATCTCCGAACTGAAGCGGCTGCAGTCCGAGCAGGACCGCGTCAAGCAGCAGGCGTCCAGTGCGTCCGGCAACATCAAGCTGGGCGATCTCAACGACGCGCTGAAGCAGCTCGACGACGATGTCGACAAGCTCGCCGCGTCGCTGACGCCGCAGCGCGCCCAGCTGCAGGCCCAGGTAGATCTGCTGGGGCCGCCGCCCGACGCCAGCCCCGACAGCAAGGCCAAGGACGCCGCCAAGGAAGCGCCCGCCGTCATCAGGCAGCGGGCGGAACTGAACGCGCGCAAGAGCCAGCTCGACGACGAACTGAAGCAGGCAGCCGACAGCAAGGACAACATCGCCCACCTGCGCGACCAGCTTGCCAAGCTGCAGCGCAGCCGCCTGAAGGACCAGCTCGCCCTGCGTTCGGACAGCATCCTGAACCCCGCCTTCTGGACGCCGCTGTTCAAGGTGTCCGAGGAAGACCGCGAGCGCCTGGGCAACTTCACCGACGATATCTGGCCGCGCATCCAGATGGCCTGGGAGCCGTCGCAGCGCGGCAAGACCATCATCCTGCTGGCCGTGGCGCTGGCGGTCTGGTCGCTCGGCCGGCGGCTGCTGGAACGCGGGCTGGCCTGGTTCTGCCTGACCCAGCTGCCTGAAACGCGCCTGCGGCGCAGCGCGCTGGCCCTTGCCACGGCACTGACCACGGTTGTCACCACGGCGGTGGCCGTGCGCATCGTCTATGCGGCCTTCACCGGCGGTGACGAGATATCGCCTGCGTTGCAGGACCTGATGAACGAGATCGCCAAGCTGACCATGACCAGCGCGCTGATCGCCGGCCTGGGGCGCGCACTGCTATGCACGCGCCACCCCAGCTGGCGGCTGCCTGCACTGGCCGATCCGGTGGCGCTGGCGATGCGGCCATTCCCCACGGTGCTGGCTGGCATGCTGCTGCTCGCGGGCACGCTGGAGCAACTCAACCGCATGGCCGATACCACGGTGCAGGTCACGCTGCTAGGCCGGGGGCTGGTCTCGCTGGTGGTGGTGCTGACCATCGGCGCGGCGCTGCTGCGCGCCAACCGCGTACGCACCGAACTGGTGGCGGCCGGCGAGCGGCCCGAAGAGCGCGCCACGCTGGCCGGGCTGATCCACGCCGCCGTCACGCTGATCGTGATTGTGTCGTTCGGTGCCCTGCTGATCGGCTATATCAGCTTTGCGCGCTTCCTGACCTACGAACTGGTCTGGTTCGATATCGTGCTGTGCAGCCTGTACCTGCTGACCCAGCTGACGCGCGACATCTGCGAGGCGCTGTTCTCGGCCAGCCACCGCAGCGGCCGCGTCATCAAGCAGCTGTTCGGGGTGGGCGACTCGCATCTGGAGCAGGTATCGACGGTGCTGTCCGGCATTGGCGCCAGCGCGCTGCTGCTGCTCGCCGTGCTTGCCCTGCTGACGGGCGGCTTCGGCACCACGCCGGTCGATCTGCTGAACAGCCTGCTGACCGTGCTGGGCGGCGAACGGCTGCGCAGCATGAACATCATGCCCGACCGCATCCTGAATGCGGTGATCGCGCTGACCGTGGGCATCTGGCTGCTACGCTCGGTGCGCCGCTGGCTCGACGCCGAACTGCTGCCCAAGCTCTGTTCCGAGCCGGGGCTGCGCGCGTCGCTGATCACGCTGTTCACCAATGTCGGCTACGTGCTGCTGGTGCTGCTGACACTGTCGCTGCTGGGCGTGAAATGGGAAAACCTGGCGTGGATCGTCAGCGCGCTGTCGGTGGGTATCGGTTTCGGCCTGCAGGAAATCGTGAAGAACTTCGTGTCGGGACTGATCCTGCTGACCGAGCGCCCGGTGAAGGTGGGCGACATGGTCAGCCTGGCCGGCGTGGAAGGCGATATCCGCCGCATCAACGTGCGTGCCACGGAGATCCAGCTGGGCGACCGATCCACGGTGATCGTGCCGAACTCGCAGCTGATCTCGCAGAACGTGCGCAACGTCACGATGAGCAACAGCACCCAGGGCGTGGCGACGCTGCAGCTGACCTTCCCGCTCAACACCGACCCCGAGGCCGTGCGCGACCTGCTGCTGGAGGTCTATCGCGAGAACGAGACCATCCTGGACATTCCCGCACCATCGGTCACGTTCAGCCAGCTGGCGCCCAACGGCATCACGCTGAGCGTGACGGGCTACGTGGGCAGCCCGCGCATCGCAGGGGGCACCAAGAGCGACCTGCTGTTCGAGATCCTCAAGCGGCTGCGTGCCGCCAATATCTCGCTGTCCGAACCGCAGACGCTGCGCGTGGAAAACATGGCGGCGGCGCTCGGCACGTAAGGACGGCGGCCATCACGTGGGCCCGCTTACGGCGGGCTCACGTCCCGCCGGGCTCGTGCCCCGTCCAGTAATCGGCGCCATCATCGTGCGTGGACAGCACAATCCTCTGATGACAATGCTGGCATGTGTACACAAAGACCTGCTTGCCGGCGTGCATCGCCGCATCGCCTGACCGCGCCAGGCGCGGATGAGGCGGAACATGACCGGGACGACCCAGCAGGTTCTTGCAAAGTTCGCAAGGAACCATCGTGCTCTCCAGACTCTGACTTCGGACCTTGCAACAACCATGTCCGCCCTACTTGCAGACATTGCTGCAACGCAACAAGGGCCAGTATAGGCGCACGACCGTTCGATCGCCACGGGCTTTCCGGCGGATAGATTAATTCCTCGGTTTCCCGGCAAAGCTGGCCGCATAGCGGTCGGTGGCCGCCAGCAACTGGTCCATGATGCCTGGCTCCGTCCACGCATGGCCCGCGCCTTCGATCAGGTGGAAGTCGGCGTCCGGCCACGCCTGGTGCAGCGCCCAGGCATATCGCGCGGGGCACGGCATGTCGTAGCGGCCATGCACGATGACGCCGGGGATGCCGGCCAGCTTGTGGGCATCGCGCAGCAGCTGGCCGTCGTCGAGCCAGCCGCGGTGCGTGAAGTAATGGTTCTCGATGCGCGCAAAGGCCAGCGCGAAGTGGCCCTCGTCGTGCTTCGCGGCAATCTCGGGATTGGGCAGCAGCGTGATGGTCTCGGCTTCCCATACACTCCAGGCGCGTGCGGCTTCCAGCTGCTTCTGCCGGTCGTCGCCGGTCAGCAGCCTGCGGTACGCGGCCATCATGTTGCCGCGCTCGGCGGCAGGCACCGGGGCCTGGAAGCGCGCCCACTTGTCGGGGAACATCTCCGAGACGCCAAACTGGTAGTACCAGTCGAGTTCCGCCTGCGACACCGTGTAGACCCCGCGCAGCACCAGCTCGCTGACACGCGCCGGATGCGCCTGCGCGTAGGCCAGCGCCAGCGTGGAGCCCCAGGAACCCCCGAACACCAGCCATTGTTCCACGCCGATCAACTGGCGCAGCTTTTCGATATCGTCGACCAGATGCCAGGTGGTATTGGCCTCCAGCGACGCATGCGGCGTGGATTGCCCGCAGCCGCGCTGGTCGAACAGCAGCACGTCGTAGCGCGCCGGATCGAACAGGCGGCGATGGTCCGCCGAAATGCCGCCGCCCGGCCCGCCGTGCAGGAACACGGCCGGCTTGGCGCCGCGCGTGCCAACGCGTTCGAAATACAGGACATGACCGTCGCCAACATCGAGCGTACCGGTCTCGTAGGGTTCGATTTCGGGATAAAGCGTGCGCAGGGCGGACATGAAATGTTTCGCGTGGAGATCATTCGAAACAAAAGTGTAGCCCCGGGCAGGACGATTGGCCTTAAGTTTCGTTTAAGTCTGCGGCCCTAGATTTGAGCCGTACTGCAACCGAACCCCCAAGAGGTGAAACCATGAATCCCCAAGACGTGCAAGCACTGGAAGCCTTCCTGAGCCAACTGACCCAGGCGCGCGTGGACAACAAGGACGCCCAGGCGGCGGCATTGATTGCCGATGCGGCCGCGCGCCAGCCCGATACCGCCTACCTGCTGGTGCAGCGGTCGATGCTGCTGGATCGCGCGCTGCAACAGGCGCAGGCGCAGATCCAGTCGCTGCAGGCCCAGTTGCAGGCGGCGCAGGCCGCCGGCGGCGCGGGCTCGCGCGGCTTCATGGACCACGACACCGCCTGGGGCAACAGCGCCGGCCGTGTGCCGCAGGCCGCCCCGGCGCCGCAGTCTCCGCCGCAGCAGGCCTACCCTGGCGCGCCCCAGTACCAGGCCGCACCGGCACAGCCCGCGCAGCCGGCGCAGGCAGCCCGCCCGGGCTTCCTTGGCGGCGGGCTGGGCGGCACGCTGGGCACCATCGCCACCACGGCGGCCGGCGTGGCGGGCGGCGCGATGCTGTTCCAGGGCATCGAGAACCTGTTCCATCGCGGCAGCAGCAGTGGCGGCTTCTTTGGCGGGCAGCCGGCAGCGGGCTCCGAGACCGTGGTGAACAACTTCTACGGCGACGATAGCGGCGGCAGCGGCGGCAGCCAGCGCGACAACGCGCTGCTGGCCGACAACGGCAATCTCGACAACGGGCTGGACGACTATATCGACGCCGGCCAGGACGACGACTCGTCGTTCTTCTGACCATCCTTGTAGGACAGCCACCGGTTGCCGGCCTGCCCCATTGCGGGCAGGATCAGGGCAACCGGGCGCCGCCTGCCCGGGACAACGGGAGCCGGCGCCATGAAGACGTTCCACTGCAACCGCTGCGACAACCTGGTGTTCTTCGAGAACATCGCGTGCGAACGCTGCCAGGCCACGCTCGGCTTCATTCCCGCGTTATCGCAGCTGGCCGCCTTCGAAGGCGACGATGCCGGCGGCTGGCGCAGCCTCCATCCCGACGCCCGCGGCGCCATGTTCCGCCGCTGCCACAACTACCAGGTGGAAGCGGTGTGCAACTGGATGGTGCCGGCGGACGATCCCGGCACGCTATGCGAGGCGTGCAAGCTGACCCATACCATTCCGAACCTCGATGCGCCCGAGAACCGGCTGTACTGGTTCCGGCTGGAATCCGCCAAGCGGCGCCTGCTCTATACGCTGCTGTCGCTGGGGCTGCCGGTCATCTCGCGCGACGACGATCCCGTGTCGGGCCTGCAGTTCGACTTCCTGGCCGACACCGGCCCCCACGATCCAGCGATGACCGGGCACGACAACGGCCGCATCACCATCAACATCGCCGAAGCCGACGACGCGTACCGCGAAGGCACCCGCACCAGGATGGGCGAAGCCTATCGCACGCTGCTGGGCCATTTCCGGCATGAGGTTGGACATTTCTATTTCAACCGGCTGATCGCCGGCACGCGCCGCATCGAACCGTTCCGCAAGCTGTTCGGCGACGAAAGCGCCGAGTACACGGCGGCACTGCAGCGGCATTACGACCAGGGCGCGCCACCCGACTGGCAGGCGTCGTACATCAGCGCCTACGCGACGATGCATCCGTGGGAGGATTGGGCGGAAACCTGGGCCCACTATCTGCATATGGTGGATACGCTCGACACGGCCGTGTCATGCGGGCTGGTGCTCAAGCCGGAAAGCCCGCGCGAGCCGACGCTGACCGACCAGACGCCCGTGGAGGACGCCAGCTTCCGCAGCCTGATGCAGCGCTGGTTTCCGCTGACCTACGTGCTGAACAGCCTGAACCGCAGCCTGGGCGTGCCCGATGGCTACCCGTTCACGCTGTCGCCCGGCGTGGTAGCCAAGCTGGAGTTCGTGCATCGCGTGATCGATGCCGCCGCGCGCGAGCATGCCAGCCCTGCGCCACAGTCGGCCAACCGGCCGGCCGGCCAACCCGCCGGACAGCCGGCCGCCGGGACTGACATCAAGCCGTCACGGTAACGTCACGGTCCCGCGTACCGGCCAGCGACCACGCAAACACCACGAGCCCGCCCAGCGCCAGCAGCGCGCCAACCCAGCCCGTGGACGTCCAGCCCATGCCGGCGGCGATGGTCACGCCACCCAGCCAGGCGCCCAGCGCGTTGGCCATGTTGAAGGCCGAATGATTGAGTGCGGCGGCCAGCGTCTGTGCGTCGCCGGCCACGTCCATCAGACGGATCTGCAGCGGCGGGCCCAGGGCCACCGCCGTGCCCACCAGCATCACGTTCAGCGACGCCAGCCAGGCGTGGTGCGCCGTGAACACGAACGCGCCAAGCACCAGTGCCGACCACACCAGCACACCACCCACCGTGGGCATCAGCGCGCGGTCGGCCAGCTTGGCACCCGCCAGGTTGCCCGCCACCATGCCGACGCCAAACAGGGCCAGCACGATCGGGATACCGCTGGCCGGCATGTGCGCCACTTCGAGCATGGTCGGCTTGACATAGCTGAACACGGCAAACATGCCGCCAAAGCCGATCGCGCCAATGCCGAGCGTGAACCACACCTGCTTGCGCGCCAGCGCCGACAGTTCGCGCAGCGGGCTGGCATGGCGGTCGGCCGGAACGAACGGCACCCAGCGCCACACCAGCAGCACCGTCAGCGCACCGATCGCGCCCACGATCATGAACGCGGCGCGCCAGCCCAGCCATGTGCCGATGCCGGCCGCGATGGGCACGCCGACCAGCGTCGCCACGGTCAGGCCCAGCATGACCAGCCCCACCGCCTGGGCACGGCGTTCGCGCGGCACCAGGCTGGCCGCCACCAGCGCCGCCACACCAAAGTAGGTGCCATGCGGAAAGCCGGTCAGCAGCCGCAGGACCAGCATCGACAGATAGCTCGGCGCCAGTGCGCTGGCCACGTTGCCAATGGCAAAGAACGCCATCAGCGCGATCAGCAGGTTGCGGCGCGGCCAGCGCGCGCCCAGCACCGCCAGCAGCGGCGCACCGATCACCACGCCCAGCGCATAGGCACTGATCAGGTGGCCGGCCTCGGGAATGCTGATGGCGAGGTCGCGCGCGGCATCGGGCAGCAGGCCCATGATGACGAACTCGCCGGTGCCAATGCCAAAGCTGCCCACGCCAAGCGCCAGCAGCGCGCGGCGGTCGGCGGCACGGTTGCGGGGCGTATCGGAGTGGGCGTGGGGAGCGAGATCGGGGACGTTATCGAAATTTCCGGAAGGAGCGGTCATGAGGAGAGATCGCGAGACATCTGTTATGGCTTTGCGCCGCGCACTGGCGGGCAGGATCTTGCGTCCTGCCTCGGGGGCTCCAGCGTGCTCCGGTGCGGCGTCGATTGGGTAATGCGGGTGATGCGGGTGATGCGGCTACGTAGTACTACGTAGTACCGCCGGGGGCGGCACGGCTACGCGAGGGCGCTATTGTGAAGCAAAACCGTATTCGCTGCCGATGGCCGGTGCAATGCCCCTTTGCCGCAGTCCTGTATCCGCCGGTATCCAGCGCCCGGGGTCACCACTGTGGGATAGGGCACAAGAGCATGGCGGGGCATGTACTCGCCGCCCTATGCTGGAGACATGCGGCGCCGGGGTACCGTACCCATGAAGCATGGCGCCGGGTGCCGCGCGTTTTGTCGTGTGGGAGGGGATATGTCCCTGCATAATGCTCTGCTTCTTTCGGCCATTGGCCTGGCCTGGACCCTTCCCGCCCTCGGGCAGGGATGCCAGCACGACATGCAGTGCAAGGGCGACCGGATCTGCAACATGGGCACATGCATGGCGCCCGATGCCGACAGCCCCGATACGTCGACGCCAACCTCCTCGTCAGGCAAATCGATGCCGACGATCAAGCTGTCGCCTCAGCCATCGTCCCCGGCTTCGGCACAACCCTCCACGCCAACGCAGTCGCCGCAACAGCCAATGCAGCAGCCCGCGGCGCCCTCGCAGGCCCAGCCGCAGTCGCAACACGTCAGCGTGCCGCGCAGCTGCTGCACCGTGGCAGGCAAGCTGCGCCTGGCGCCGCCGCAGTCCGGCGACGCGCCGCTGGTGGCCGGCGATGCCTGCCAGGGACTGACCACCACCGGCAAGCCGGTGCCGGGTACGGCCTGCAACTGATCCGCAGGTGACCGGGCGCCCGCCGGCTCAGGCGGCCGGCAGCGACGCGACGATGGCCTGGCGCAGCCACTGGTGGGCGGGGTCGCGATGCAGGCGCTCGTGCCAGAGCATCGACATCTCGTAGCCCGGGACTTCGACCGGTGCATCCACCACTTGCAACGCCGGGTTGTCGACCACCAGCCGCGCCGGCAGCATTGCCACCAGGTCGGTGCCGGCCACCACCGCCGCCACGTACAGGAAATGCGGCACGGACAATGCCACGCGGCGCGACATCCCGGCCGCCGCCAGTGCCTCGTCCGTGACGCCGAAGAAGCCGCCACCATCGGGCGACACGATCACGTGCTCCAGCGCGCAGAACTGCGCCAGTGTCGGCTTGCGTTTCAGGCGCGGATGTCCGGTGCGCCCCACCAGCACATACCGCTCGGTGAACAGCGGCAGCCGATGCAGCGAATCGGGCGAGCCTTCGGTGGTGTGGAAGGCCAGGTCGATGTCGCCGCGCTCGGCCTGACGCACCAGATTGGCCGGCACCATCTCCACTACGGCCACCCGGGTACCCGGCGCCGACTGGCGCAGCCCCGCCAGCGCAGGCAGCAACACCGTCGATTCGCTGTAGTCGGTAGCCGCGATGCGCCAGGTATTGGCGGCCACCGCCGGATCGAACGGGTGTTCGGGCGACACCGCCAGTTCCAGCGCCGCCAGCGCCTCGCGCAAAGGCGCCCGCAATGATTCGGCGCGCGCGGTGGGCCGCATGCCGCGCGGCCCCGGCAACAGCAGCGGATCGTCGAATATCTCGCGCAGTCTCGCCAGATGCACGCTGACCGATGGCTGCGAATAGTGCAGCCGCTCGGCCGCACGGGTGACGTTGTGCTCCGACAGCAGCACATCCAGCGTGACCAGCAGGTTCAGGTCGAGGCGGCGCAGGTTCGTCATGGCATTTGTTAATGGCTGGGATTCCGGATATTCATTTCTAATATACCAACGCCCGGCCTATCCTGCCTTCACCGATCTGATCAATGGAAGGCTGCCATGAACGTACTGATTGTTTACGCCCACCCCGAACCCACGTCGCTGAACGGGTCCCTGCGGGATTTCGCGGTGCAGCGCCTGCAGGCCGCCGGGCACCAGGTGCAGGTTTCGGATCTCTATGCCATGCGATGGAAGGCACCGCTCGATGCCGGGGATACGCTGGAGCGGCGCCCGGGTGGCGCGCCCTTCCACCCGTCGCTCGATTCGCGCCATGCCTTCGAGAACGGCGTGCAGAGCCCCGATATCGCCCGCGAGCAGGAAAAGCTGCGCTGGGCCGATGCCGTGATCCTGCAGTTCCCGCTGTGGTGGTTCTCGATGCCAGCCATCCTCAAGGGCTGGGTCGAGCGCGTGTATGCCTACGGCTTTGCGTACGGCGTGGGCGAGCATTCGGACATGCGCTGGGGCAACCGGTATGGCGAAGGCACCCTGGCCGGCAAGCGGGCGATGCTGATGGTGACCACGGGCGGGTGGGAATCGCACTATGGCCCGCGCGGTATCAATGGGCCCATGGACGACATCCTGTTCCCGATCCAGCACGGCATCCTGTACTACCCCGGCTTCGACGTGCTGCCGCCGTTTCTGGTCTATCGCACCAGCCGCATGGATGCGGCGCGCTACCAGGCCACGACCGATGCGCTGGGCGAGCGCCTGGACCAGTTGTTCACGGCCCCACCGATTGCGTTCCGTCCGCAGAACAGCGGCGCCTACGAGATTCCGGCGCTGACGCTACGACCCGATATCGCCCCGGGGCAAACCGGCTATGCGGCACATGTGTCCGAAGCGGCCTGAGATTGTGAAATGGCGCCGGGGGGCGCCGGGAGGCGCCGGGAGGCGGCTAGCGGTCACGGGTGACGCTTACGCCGGCATCCACGGTGCCGTAGGCGGTCACACTGGACTGCCGGCCGCCGGTGTCGGAAACGGTCGTACATCCCTGGGCCATGGCCAGCAGGAAAAATATGCCGATGGTGCTGAAGATGACGCGCATGACAGGGCCTGGATCGTAGCAATGCAGGCTTCGACGCCAGGGCGGGCCAGGAAGTTTCATGCGCCCCGGCCGGCAGCACGTTCCTGGCCGCCGGCACGCGTTGCGGCGGGCCGCGTCAGGCCGCTCAGGCTGCCTGCGCGGCGCTGGCTTCGCGGGCCGCCTGACGATAGTGGCGCGTGTGCCGATAGAGCCCGTACAGGCTCGTGGCCGTGAAGCCGAGTTGCTGGACGAACAGGCCGTAGGTGCCGGTGACCAGCGCAAAGGCGCTCCACACCAGGTTGGAGCACAGATAGGCAATCCATCCCCAGCGCGATGCGCGGTTGTGCAGCGCCACCAGGAACGATCCGCTCATGGCCAGGGCGCACCCCGACCATTCGAGACCAGTCAGCAATTGAGGGATTTGAGCAGCAAGCTCCATGGGGGTTGTCTCCGATTTGTGTTCATTTTTTGTATGCAAAACGGAGACTACCGGAAATGGGCCGGATCACGCAAGCGGTATGTCTGCAGGCGAGCGACGTGCTACGCGGCGGCGGCACGGAGGTGGCACAGAAACGGCAGCCGGGTCCCCGGCAATGCGGCGCTACAATGCGCGCTCTTCACCACAGGGAACCGATCCATGCTGCCGGACAGCGAATCGCTACTCCTGCTCGTCACGCGCGAGATGCCCTTCGGCAAGCACAAGGGCACGCTGATCGCCGACCTGCCGGGCAACTATCTGAACTGGTTTGCGCGCGAGGGCTTTCCGCCCGGCGAGATCGGCCGTCTGCTCGCCCTGATGCACGAGCTTGACCACAATGGCCTCAAGGACCTGCTCAAGCCGCTGCGCGCACGGCTGCCGAAGCGCTAGACGGAAAAGACGAAAGAAGGGCCAGCCGCGTGGCTGGCCCTGCCCTGCTGCCCTTGTGCTTCCAGCGCTTACCTGACCGCCTGGGCCGGCGTGGGCTGGTTGGCGGTGCCCGGCGGAATCTGGTAGCTCCAGGTTTCGCTGAGCGGCTTGCCGTTGGCCACCAGGGCCTCGCGCATTTCCACCACCTTGTTCGGGTCCTTGACCCTGATGCGCAGCGTCACGCGGTAGCCCTTGGTCACGGGATTCGGCTGCAGCACGTTCTCGATGACCTCGGCGTTGTCGCCCACGCTGAACTGCGCCTGCACCGGCGTGTCCGGCGGCAGCGACGCCAGCGGGCCCCCTTCGAAATCGATCACGAAGCCCAGGCTGCCATCCAGATGGCGGATCAGGTTCTTCTGCGTGATCTCGCCCGCCGTGCGCAGTGTCTGCTTGACCCACGCCAGGTCCTTCGCAAACACGCCGCGCTCGTCCATGGTCCAGTGGATCGTGTAGTCGGCGTGGATCGGCGTGCCCTTGGGCGGCAGCTGGTCGGGCGTCCAGAACGACACGATGTTGTCGTTGGTTTCGTCCGGCGTGGGAATTTCCACCAGCTCGACCTTGCCGCGTCCCCAGTCGCCCTGCGGCTCGATCCACGCGCTCGGGCGCAGGTCGTAGCGGTCCTTCAGGTCTTCATACGCAGCGAAATCGCGGCCGCGCTGCATCAGGCCAAACCCGCGCGGATTGTTCACCTGGAACATGCTCAGCGCCACGTACTTCGGGTTGTTCAGCGGGCGCCACAGCCATTCGCCGTCGCCGGTATGGATCGACAGGCCATTCGAGTCATGCAGTGCCGGGCGGAAGTTGTTGGCATCGCGCATCTGCTGCGGGCCGAACAGGAACATGCTGGTCAGCGGGGCAATCCCCACCTTCTTGACCGCGCCGCGCATGAAGACGCGCGCCTGCACCTTCAGCACCGCGTCGGAGTCGGGCTGCAACTCGAAGCGATAGGCGCCGGTGGCGCTCTTCGAATCGAGCAGTGCGTAGAACACCAGGCGCTTGTCCTCGGGCTTCGGGCGTTCGATCCAGAACTCGCGGAAGGCCGGGAATTCCTCGGGCTCGGACAGCCCGGTGTTGATCGCCAGGCCGCGCGCAGACAGCCCATAGACCTGTCCCTTGCCGATCACGCGGAAATAGCTGGCCCCCAGCACGCTCATCACCTCGTCAAGCTTGTCGGCGCGGTTGATCGGGTACAGCACGCGAAAGCCTGCGTAGCCAAGCTTGTTGGTGGCGGCCTTGTCGAGCTTGAGATCGCCGAAATCGAAGCGGCTGGGCTCGTACTTGATCTCGTGGATGCGGTTGTCGACGATCTCGCTGATCCGCACCGGCGTGCTGAAATGCATGCCCTGGTGGTAGAAGCCGAGCTTGAACGGCGTGCCCTGACCCTTCCACTCCACGTTGTCCATCTTCGGCTGGATCTTGATGTAGTCGCCGAACTGCATCTGCGCGAAAACGGGCGGCAGGTTGCTGACCGGCGCCGCATAGGGCTGGTCGGCCAGCTTCTTCGCCCGGGCGGTCACGTCATCGAGCGAAAACGCATGGGCGTGCGCGGCGCCAAGCAGGCAGCCCACAAGGGCAACGCCCGGCAAGACAAGTTGCAACCTGTTACGAAACGACGCAGCGGGGCGAGCGACGAAAGCGGCAAACACCAATCAACCTCCTGAATTCACATCGGGAAAAGCCACACAACGGCCACAAACCGGCCATTTTAGGCACAGTAAGGCTGTAAACTTGCGGCGCAGTTCAGAAAAATAACCGATTTCGCCTGACGTGCCTGTCAGACACGTGACGACAGCCGGCCAAGCGCCCTTGCCGCATCATGGCGGGCCATGATCCCGGCAGTCCGTCCGCCAGTCCGCCCATCAGAGACAACGAAGAATGCGAATGCTTTCCACGCTGGCCCTTGCCGCCAGCCTTGCCTGCGCGCCCATGTTTGCCGGCGCCGCGCCTGCCGACGCCACCGCCCCGGCGCCGGCCAACATGGCGCCTGCCACCGACAGGCAGGCGTTCATCGACGGCCTGATCGGCCGGATGACGCTCGACGAGAAGATCGGCCAGCTGCGCCTGATCAGCATCGGGCCCGAGATGCCCGCGCCGAAGCTGATGGAGGAAATCACGGCCGGGCGCGTGGGTGGCACCTTCAACTCCGTCACGCGCAAGGACAACCGTCCGCTGCAGGAAGCGGCCATGCGCAGCCGCATGAAGATCCCGATGTTCTTCGCCTATGACGTCGTGCACGGACACCGCACCGTGTTCCCGATCAGCCTGGGGCTGGCGTCGAGCTGGGACATGGGCGCCGTGGAGAAGGCAGCGCGGATTTCCGGCCTGGAAGCCGCGTCGGACAGCCTGGACGCCACCTTCGCGCCGATGGTCGACATCTCGCGCGATCCGCGCTGGGGGCGCACGTCGGAAGGCTTCGGCGAAGACCCGTTCCTGGTGTCGCAATGCGCGCGCGCCAGCGTGAAGGGCTTCCAGGGTACGTCGCCGGCCAACCCCGACAGCGTGATGGCGTTCGTCAAGCATTTCGCGCTGTACGGCGCCGTCGAAGGCGGCCGCGACTACAACACCGTCGACATGAGCCTGCAGCGGATGTACAACGATTACCTGCCGCCCTACCGCGCCGGCCTGGATGCGGGCGCAGGCGGCGTGATGATCGCGTTGAACTCGGTCAACGGGCAGCCGGCCACGTCCAACAAATGGCTGCTGCGCGACCTGCTGCGCAAGGAGTGGGGCTTCAAGGGGGTGACCGTGAGCGACCACGGCGCCATCGACGAACTGCTGCGCCATGGCGTAGCCAGCACGGGCCGCGACGCCGCCAGGCTGGCCGTCGAGGCCGGCGTTGACATGAGCATGGCCGATACGCGCTACCTCGAACAGTTGCCCACGCTGGTCAAGTCCGGCGCGGTGCCGGTGTCACTGATCGACGAAGCGGTGCGCGAAGTGCTGAACGCCAAGTACGACATGGGCCTGTTCCAGGACCCGTTCCGCCGCATCGGCCGCGCCGCGGACGACCCGCCCGACGTCAATGCCGAAAGCCGCCTGCACCGCGCCGAGGCGCGCGAGGTGGCACGCAAGTCGATGGTGCTGCTGGAAAACCGCAACCGCACGCTGCCGCTGAAGAAGGGCGGCACCGTGGCTGTGATCGGCCCACTGGCCGATGCGCAGATCGACATGATGGGAAGCTGGTCGGCAGCCGGCGTGGCAAAGCAGTCGGTGACGCTGCTGCAGGGCATGCGCGATGCGCTGGCGGGCAAGGGCCAGGTGACATACGCGCGCGGCGCCAATATCACCGACGACCAGCGCGTGGTGGGCTACCTGAACTTCCTGAACTGGGACGATCCCGAGGTGGTGCAGGACAAGCGCTCCGACGGCGACATGATCGAGGAAGCCGTGCGCGTGGCGCGCGGCGCGGACACGATCGTGGTGGCCGTGGGCGAGACGCGCGGCATGTCGCACGAGGCATCGAGCCGGTCGAGCCTGGGGCTGCCCGGCAGCCAGCTGACCCTGCTCAAGGCACTCAAGAGCACCGGCAAGCCGCTGGTACTGGTGCTGATGAACGGCCGCCCGCTGACGATCAACTGGGAAAAGGAGAACGCCGACGCGATCCTGGAAGCCTGGTATCCCGGCACCGAGGGCGGCCATGCCATCGCCGACCTGCTGTTCGGCGATGCCAATCCGTCGGGCAGGCTGCCGGTCACCTTCCCGCGCTCGCTGGGCCAGATTCCCACCTACTACAACGCGCTGCGCATCGGCCGGCCGTTCACGCCGGGCAAGGCGCCGAACTACACCTCGCAGTACTTCGAGGAGGAATACGGCCCGCTCTACCCGTTCGGCTATGGGCTCAGCTACACCACGTTCAGCATGTCCGACGTGCGGCTGTCCGGCGCCAGACTGGCGCGCAACGGCCAGATCACGGCCAGCGTGACCGTGAAGAACACCGGCGACCGGGCCGGCGAGGCGGTGCTGCAGTTGTACCTGCAGGATGTGATGGCATCCACCGTGCGGCCGGTCAAGGAACTGAAGGACTTCCGCAAGGTGATGCTGGCGCCGGGCGAGTCGCGTGTGATCGATTTCCCGATCGGCGAGGACAAGCTCAGGTTCTACAACGCCAGGCTGGAATACGTGGCCGAACCGGGCGAGTTCAACGTGCAGGTGGGTTTTGACTCGGCTTCCGTGAAGGAAGCGAAGTTCACGCTGGAATGACCGGCACCCGCGCCCCGGCTCCGCGCGGGATCGGGGCGTCTGGCATCATCGGCAGGAAGGATCAGCGATTGCCGTCCAGCAGGTCGTTGAGCACTTCGTCGAAGGCGGCCTGGGCGTCTTCCAGCGCCTGCAGCGCGGCGTCGAAGGTCTGCAATGCGATCTTCGACGGCTTGCCGCCGCCCTGCGGCGGATACTGGCCTTGCAGCGCGGTGAAGGCCACCTGCACCTGCCGCGTGGCATTGACCACGCGTTCCATTGCCTGCGCCTCCTCGGCGCGTTTCTGTTCGTCACTCATGCAACAGCCCCCCGTGGCCGTAATGTCGATATGCGGCATATCGTACAAGAACTTGCGGACACCCTGCCGGGTCCAACGCCGCATTGCCAGAATTTCGGGTAGGCTGGACGGGTCATAACAACCCGTGGCCCTGTCCGTCACCGCCCTTCGTCACCGTTCAACGCCCCCATGTCATCGTCGTTATTGCGCAGGACACTGGCCGCCACCCTTGTGACGGCCGGCGGCTTTGCCTGCTATTGGACCTATCTCACCGTCAACCAGGAGCGCCTGCTGTTCGACGCCCGCCGGCGCCCGCCGCGCGACCTGCCTGACGGCATCGACGCCTATTCGCACCCGGTGCCGGGCGGCCAGTTCCGCGGCTACACCTACCACGCCGACCACGAAGGCGTGCGTGACCTGCTGTTCTACCTGCCCGGACGCGGCGAAGACGTGCTGGACACGCTGCAGTTCATGAAATGGCTGCCGGCCGGCATGGGCTTCGCCACCTTCGACTACCGCGGCCTGGGTCATTCCGACGGCATGCCGTCCGAGGCGGCGGCCGTGGCCGATGCGAGCCAGTTCCTGCTGCATCTGCGCCGCGCCTTCCCGGGCGTGCGCGTGCATGTGGTGGGCCGCTCGCTGGGTACCGGCGTGGCGATCCAGCTGGCCGACCTGCAGGATTTCGAAAGCCTGCAGCTGATCACCCCCTACGATTCGCTGCTGGAAATCGTGCGCAAGCGCTTTCCGCTGGTGCCGCTACGCCAGCTGATGCGCCATCACTTCGATTCGATCTCCCACTGCAAGAAGGTCGTGCAAAGCACCAAGGTGCTGCTTGCCGAACGCGACGACGTGGTGCCGCACGCATGCTCCGAACGGCTGATGGCCGCGTGGCCGGGCCCGGTGGCCGTGCAGACCATTGCCGGGGCAGACCACTACACCATCGTCGAATTGCCCGAAACCTGGCTCGCACTCTGCGAATTCGCCCAGCAGGTGCCGCATCAGCCGCCCCAACTGACCGAAGCGCCCCGGCGCGCGTCCATATCGCCACCTCCGGACGTCACTGAAACCGGTGTGCCGTTGCCGCTTTCCGCAGCACGGTAGAATGCGCGCCATGAAAAAAATCGTAGTCAAGGCCGCGGCCGTAACCGCAGGCCTGGCGGCGGCCGGTGTGCTGCTGGCCGGTTTTGCCGCCGTGGTCAGCTTGCGGCAGCTGCCGTCCGTCGACGCATTGCGCGACTATCGCCCCCAGGTACCGCTGCGCGTATTCACCCGTGATGACGTGCAGATCGGCGAATTCGGCACCGAGCATCGCGAGTTCATTCCGATGGACCGCATGCCGAAGCTGATGTCCGACGCGCTGCTGGCGGCCGAGGACGACCAGTTCTACAGCCATGTGGGCGTGGACGTGCCGGGCCTGGTCCGCGCCGCGCTGGCCAATATCGGCGAGGGCTACGCCCAGGGTGCGTCGACCATCACGATGCAGGTAGCCCGCAATTTCTACCTGTCGCGCGAGAAAACGCTGTCGCGCAAGTGGTACGAGATCCTGCTCGCCTTCGAGATCGACCGTTTGCTGCCCAAGGAGCGCATTCTCGAGCTCTACATGAACCAGGTGTACCTGGGCGAGCACGCCTACGGCTTCGGCAGTGCGGCGCAGACCTACTTTGGCAAGCCGCTGGCGCAGCTGTCGCTGGCGGAGACGGCCATGCTGGCCGGCCTGCCCAAGGCGCCCTCGACCATGAATCCGATCGTCAACCTGCCGCGCGCCAAGCGCCGCCAGGAGTACGTGCTGGGCCGCATGCTGGCGCTGGGCATGATCACGCAGGACCAGTATCGCGACGCACGCAACGCGCAGGTCGTGGTCAGCCACGATGCCAATGGCCGTTTCGACGGGCACGCGGAATACGTTGCCGAACTGGCGCGCCAGCTGGCGCACGACCGTTTTGGCGACGAGGCCTACACACGCGGCATCAATGTCTACACCACGGTGTCGTCGATGCACCAGACGCTGGCGTACGACGCCGTGCAGGCCGGCATCGAGCGCTACGGCAAGCGGCATGGCGCGGCAAAGGCCGTCACGGCGTTGCCGCAGGCTGCGCTGATATCGCTGGACGCCCGCACCGGCGCCATCGAGGCCATGGTGGGCGGCACCGATTTCAACACCAACCGGTACAACCACGCCACGCAGGCACAGCGCCAGCCGGGCTCGACGTTCAAGCCGTTCGTCTATTCGGCGGCGCTGGAGCGCGGCATCTCGCCGGGCACGCTGATCAACGACGCGCCGCTCGACAATTCGCCGCGCTGGCAGCCGTCGAACGACGACGGCCGCTTTGTCGGCCCGATCACGGTGCGCCAGGCGCTGGCCGAATCGCGCAACCTGCCGGCCATCCGCACGCTGCAAGCCATCGGCATTCCGTATGCGATCGACTTCGCGGGCAAGTTCGGCTTCGCGACCAAGCGCCTGCCGCCGTACCTGCCGATGGCGCTGGGCACGGGCACCACGTCGCCAATGCGGCTGGCGGCGGCCTATGGCGTGTTCGCCAACCAGGGCCACCGCATCGAGCCGTACCTGATCGAGAAGATTACCGACGGCGACGGCAATGTGCTGTTTGCCGCCGATACCACCGAGCCGCCGCGCGTGATTTCCGAGCGCAATGCCTTTGTCATGAACAGCCTGCTGCAGAGCGTGGTGGACGAAGGCACGGGTACCGGCGTGAAGCGCTATCTGCGCCGCGATGACGTGGCCGGCAAGACCGGCACCACGAACGATTCGGTGGACGGCTGGTTCGCGGGCTACGCGGGGCAGGTGGTCACCGTGGCATGGATGGGCTTCGACGACAACCGCACCCTGGGCCGGCACGAGTTCGGCGCGACCACGGCACTGCCGATCTGGGCCGCCTATATGGAAGGCCGTCTGGCGGGCGTGCCCGACGCGGGCTTCGCGGCACCGCCGCAACTGGCCCAGTTCAACAACGACTGGGCCTACGCCGAGAACGCCGACGGCAGCCACGGCATGGCGGCGCTGGGTTTCCCGCCCCCGCCGGCCGTGCCTGACCTGCCGGCCGACGGCAATGTGCCCGGCGCCCCGACCCCGACGCCGGCCGCGCTGGACGTGCCGGCATCGGCCAGCGCACCCCGCGCCAGCGGCGCTGCCCTTTGATCGTCGATATCATCGCGCCGACGCAACCCTTCTGACGCCGACCATGCCTGTCTATGCCACGCCGCTGATCTGGGCAGTTGCCACGCTGGCCACCCTGGGTGTGCTGTTCCGCCCGTTCCGGCTGCCGGAGCCGTTCTGGGCCATGTCCGGCGCGCTGCTGCTTTGCGTGGCCGGCCTGCTGCCCTGGCGCGATGCCCTCGAAGCGGTGGCGCGCGGCAACGACGTCTACCTGTTCCTGGCGGGGATGATGCTGATCTCCGAACTGGCCCGCAAGACCGGGCTGTTCGACCATGTGGCGGCGCTGGCCGTGCGCAGCGCCCGGGGCTCGGCGCGCCGCCTGTTCGTGCTGGTCTACGGCTTCGGCATCGCCGTCACGGCCTTCATGTCGAATGACGCCACGGCCGTGGTGCTGACACCGGCCGTACTGGCCGCCACGCGCGCCGCACGCGTACGGCATCCCCTGCCCTATCTCTACGCCTGCGCGTTCATCGCCAACGCGGCCAGCTTTGTGCTGCCGATCTCGAATCCGGCCAACCTCGTGCTGTTCGGCGAACGCATGCCGCCGCTGCTGGGCTGGCTGGCACGCTTCACGCTGCCCTCGATCGTCGCCATCGTCATGACGTTCGTGGCCCTGTACTGGACCCAGCGCGAAGCACTGGCCGAGCGCATCGCCGACGACGTGGAAACGCCCCCGCTGTCACGGCAGGCATGGCTGACCACGGCCGGCATCTTCCTGACCGGGGCGGCACTGCTGACGGCGTCGCTACGGGGCATGGACCTGGGCTGGCCCACCTTTATCGGCGGTGCCGCAACGCTGCTGGCCGTCTGCGCCACGCAGCCGCGGCTGCTGCGTCCGGCGCTGACCGAGGTGTCCTGGGGGGTGCTGCCGATGGTGGCCGGGCTGTTCGTGCTGGTGGCAGGCCTGTCGCAGACCGGCCTGACCGAGCAGCTGGCGTACTGGGTGCAGGAATTGTCGCAACGCCAGGGCACCGGCGCAGTGATCGGCGCAGGCATGGCCGGCGTGCTGGTGGGCGTGGTCAGCAATATCGTCAACAACCTGCCCGCCGGGCTGTTCGCCGCGTCGGCGCTGGCCGCCGGCCATGCGTCCGAGACGGTCACGGCCGCCGTGCTGATCGGCGTGGACCTGGGGCCAAACCTTTCGGTAACGGGTTCGCTTGCCACGCTGCTGTGGCTGACAGCGCTGCGCCGCGAGGGCCATGCCGTCAGCGCTGGCACATTCCTCAAGACCGGCGCCATCGTGATGCCGCTGGCACTGCTGTCCGCGCTGGCCGTCCTGCGCTGAATCCGCCCGGCGCGTTTTCGCTTATAGTGAAGCACCGCGCACCGCGCCCCTATCCCGCCGATCGCCAGCGGCCGCACATGTCACACAAGGATCACCCCGAGGGGGGCAGGCACCCTGCCCACACACCGGTTTCCGACCGGATTCGCGCCCGGATCGCCGACGCCGGCGAACGCTTTCATGCCAACGACAACATCGCCCGTTTTATCGAACACGGCGAGCTTGACGCCCTGCAGGCCGAGGTCGAGGCGCGCATGGAAGAAGTGCTACGCACGCTGGTGATCGACGTCGACCAGGATCACAACACGCGCGAAACCGCCCGCCGCGTGGCAAAGATGTACCTGAAGGAGATCTTTGCCGGACGGTACGCCAAGGCGCCCGAAGTCACGGAATTCCCCAACGTCGAACAGCTCAACGAGCTGATGATCGTGGGCCCGATCCGCGTTCGGAGTGCCTGCTCGCATCACCTGTGCCCGATTATCGGCAGTCTTTGGGTGGGGGTGATGCCGAACCGGCATTCGAACCTGATCGGGCTGTCGAAATACGCCCGGTTGGCCGAATGGATCATGTGCCGGCCGCAGATCCAGGAAGAAGCCGTGGCCCAGGTGGCGGACCTGCTGCAGGAAAAGATGAATCCCGACGGCCTGGCCATCGTGATGGAAGCCGAGCATTTCTGCATGCATTGGCGGGGCGTGCGCGACACCGATGCCAAGATGACCAACAGCGTGATGCGCGGGTCGTTTCTGAAGGACGACAAGCTGCGCCGTGAATTCCTGACGCTGCTGAACCTGAACCGACGCTGATCCGCCCCGCCACCGCAGGAGGCCACCATGCTAGTTCGTCTGCTTTATGCCAGCCGCGCCAGGGAACCCCTGGCCGCCGATGTGCTGGATGCCATCCTCGAAACCAGCCTGGCGCAGAACCCGCGCCACGGCATCACCGGCGTGCTGTGCCATAGCAACAGCATCTTCCTCCAGGCGCTGGAAGGCAGCCGGGAAGCGGTGTCGCGCCTTTATCTCAATATCGGCCAGGACAAGCGCCATCACGACGTGGTGCTGCTGCACTACGAGGAAATCGCGGAGCGGGCGTTTTCGGGGTGGTCGATGGGACGCGTCAACGCAGGCAAGATCAATGCCGCGACGCTGCTCAAGTACTCGGCACAGGGCGAACTCGACCCGTACCGCATGCCTGGCGCGGCATCGCTGGCATTGCTCAAGGAACTGATTGCCGGGGCGTCTATCGTCGGGCGCAGTCCGGAGCGCGGACGAAGCTGATCCGGATGGCAGGGCTCGCCGGCGGCTCAGGCCGACAACTGGCCAAACAGCCCGCACTCCAGATCGCTCTCCAACTCCTCCACCCATGATGTGCCCGGCCCGGCGTCGTAGACGCTTTCAGCGCCGGTACCCTGCCTTCGCACCGTCACCTGGCGCGCCGCGGTGCCGTTGACATCGGAAATGTCGAATTCCTGCACAGCGAGACCGACCTGTCTGAACACGGCCTCGACGTCCTGCCGTTCCTGAGGGGGAAACTCGTCGAATTGACGCATCGTCATGGCACACCTCCACGCGGGCTTTTGCGCGCGGCCATAGCATGCCACTTTTCCCCGCCGCCCGTGACGCAGTGCGAAAGACCACACCTGCGTCGAATGTATTGCATCGCCAGCGTCACACCGCGTGGACATGCGTCGCTGCTGGTTCCCAGCCGGCCAGCCCAGGGACTTCGCCCCAAGTCATAGCGCTTTCACGAATTTTCGTCGCCAAGTCGTCGTGATCCGTTGCTGCGTGCCAGGCAACCCGCTCTGACGCAGCCGCGGGAATAGCAATTAGTCCAAGAATGCGATGTTGATTTTCTGAGATCAGCGTGTCGTTTTCACAATCCCGTTGCGCCGTACGCTGGACTTTGCAGATTCTCGTGCTTTTTAAATGAACAGTGATAGACCGTGCTTGCGCGGACTCGTAGTGTCGACATCCTTATCTCCATCCCTATGGAAACGACAATGCGCAAGAAGATCACTCAAGAGACGGAAGGCGAGCAACGGCGTCAGACCATCTTCCATACGGCGCAGGCACAGGCCCATGCCCTGCATGGCATGTACCGCGACACGCTTGCCACCTTCATGTCCACACCTTCGGCGGTGCCGGTTCCCCGGGCCGCGCGCGCCATATTCTGGCTTGGCCGACTCCGGCAATGGCGCGCGATCGACCTGGACAATGGCGAGACCTGCCCCACGCCGAACTGGCTATCGCTGCAGCTTGGCGTGGTGGAGTCCGTCTCCGGCACACATGCGCTGGCGCTGCACAAGGAGCAATGGAGCGGCCCGACCCGTCGCCAGACCTACGAGCGCGACATGTCGCAGCAGATCGCCATGCTGTTGGCGCTCGACTGGAAGGACCTTGCGTCCTTCTGTCTCGACGCCTGGTTCGGCATCGACAGCGACCTCGCGGCCCTGCATCCGTTGAACGGCATGACCGGGATGATCGTGAGCGTTGCCGGGCAGGCGCTGGGTGTCAGCGTTCCGCAAACCGTCTTCCACAAAAGCGATGCGCTGCTCGCCCGCATCGTCGAGCGCTGGCAGGCCGACGACGAGACATTCATGCCGCTGGCATTCGAACTGGCCGACCGCCACCTGATGCAGTGCCGGCTCGATACCGACCACTCGCTATTTGACTTCGATCATCCGGTCGAGCAGACCATTCCGGTCGAACTGCTCATGCTGATGCGCCTGCGGGGCTCGAACCAGCTGCCCGATTACCTGATGAAACATGCCGCGCTGTCGCACCCGGCGGCGATGCTGATCAAGGGTGGGCCACCGGTTCAGTCCCAACGCTGCGCAGGGTTTATCGAACGCGTCAGCCGGGTGCTGCCCCAGTACCGTGCATTTACCGATGCCATCGACAAGCAGGCACAAAGCCTTTCGGAGACACGTCCGTAATGTTCTCGCGTGGTCGCGCGTCGAAAATCTAGTTGATCTGCTATTTCTCAATCGATCCGCAAACGCCAAAATGCGACCGATCCGATGCAAGATCCGACTGATTGGAACAGCACCAATGCGTGGTCTGCGCAGCCGCAAATAACCGTGTCATTGCCCTTCATGCTCTTATCCGATGATGAAAATCAGACAGTTTTTTTCTATGTAATAGATATCTGACAATACGCAATTCGCCTTGTCACATAACTGTGATTTTCGGGAACGGATGGAGTATTTTTCCTATGCTTGAAAAAGCACCAAAACGAGTCGCGATTCCTACCGGACGCGTCATCTGTCTGCGAAAAGGACTTTGAGGCATGCCTGCAAAAACCATTAGGGTCGCTCTGGCTGACGACCATCCCCTTGTCGTCACGGCCCTGCGCGACTGCCTGCAGCGGACGCCGGGCTTCCAGGTCAAGTGCGAATGCACAAACGGTAGCGAGCTGATCGGCGCCCTGGCCCAGAACCCGGTCGATGTGGCCGTCACCGACTTCAGCATGGGGCATGGCGATACGTCGCTCGACGGCTTCAACCTGCTGCGCAGGCTCGGTCGTCTCTATCCCGAAACGCGCATTGTCATTGTCAGTGCGCAGACAAACCCCGGCGTCGTCATGCGCGCAATGAAGCTTGGGGCCCGGGCATTTGTCAGCAAGGAAGACGAACTCGACGAGATCGTGCGCGCCTGCATCCACGTGACCGTCAGCAACGGCAACTTCTATTCGCCCTCGATTCGCGCAGTCCTGGACAGCGTTGCCTCGGCCGCGCCGGCAACCGAACTGACGCTGCGCGAACTGGAAGTCGTGCGCCTGTATGCGCAGGGCTTCCAGCTGAACGAAATCGCCAGCAAGCTTGGCCGGTCGGTCAGCACGATCTCCAGCCAGAAAACGGTTGCCATGCGCAAGCTCAATGTCCAGACCAACACGGATCTGATTCGCTACGCCTACGAAAACGGGCTGATCTGATCGTTTGCCATGCAGCAGATACTGGATCGCACCCAGCAGTCCCTGGCGCAGTCGTTTGCCGCCCTTGCACGCAACGCGCGGCGCCAGCAGCATCTTTATTACGCCACCGTCGGGTTGCTGATCGCCATCATCATCGTGTCCGGCCTGCTGCTGGCGGGGCTGGCTGCCGCGCGCCATCTCGACGTTCGCCGAAGCCACGTGGCACAGTATGTCAGTAGCATCTCGCTGAAACTGCAGAGCCAGACGTCATTCCTGCGCCGCACGGCGCTGACCGTCGACTACTATCTCGCTGCATCCAGCGACGCGCCGCCCGATCCCGATCTGCTCGCGCAGATTCGCCGCACTGGTGCCGCGCGATCGCACGACGGCAAGTATGTGCTGCTCATGCCCGAGGCCGCGCGGCGTGCCCTGGGCGATACGCTGCCGCACAAGGTCTGGCAACTCCAGCAGATCGCCACGGCCACGCTGACCACCGGGATGGCGTTCGGTCTCGATGCAAAGGCATACGTGGTGGCGCCCGACGCTTCGTTCGCCATCCTGGTGTCTCCTGCGGAGATCGATGACGCCACGATGCCCGATGCCGATTTCGTGACCCGCCTGCGCGACGACCTGGCGCGTCACGCGCCGCAAACGGCTGATCGGGCAGATCGGGAAGAACGGTCCAGTACAGGGCCGGCAGTGCCGCGCTGGATCGGCCCCGTCGACGATCCCGTTCAGCACACGCGCGCGATGATGGCAACGCTTGACGCACGCGGCGTCAATTCGGGCGGACAGGCCACCGTCGTAGCCGCGAGCATTCCGGCCCGGACATTTCTTGCCGGCCTTGCCCGGCCTGCCGACCCCGCCACGCTCTGGCTGGTGAATCGCAGCAACGACAGGATCGACGTGTCTCCCGACACCGATGCCAGCCTGTCGAACCGCATCCTGCGGCATGCCAGCGGCATGCCTCCCGACACGCCCGGCGCGACCCGCGACGGGCTGCTGCTGGTGCAGCAACTGGACCCGGCCTTCGGTACCCTGGTCTATCTGCTTTCCTACGGCACGCTGCTACACGCAATCTCCGCCGAACTCCTTGCCATCCTCGGTGCCGGACTGGTGCTGATCATCTGCATTGTCCTGACTGCGCGCTATTGGGATATCCATCTGCTGCGCCGCAGCCACGCCGAAGCTGCCCGTTCACTGGAAAACGAGACCATCAGCCATATTCTCGTCAGCGCCACGCCAATCGGGCTGTGCATCGTGCGCCAGCACGACGAGTCGATCCTGACGTCGAACGCGGTGGCCGACTCGCTGCTCGGCCATGCCCAGGGAGCCCGCATGCCCGCATACATCATGGACGCGCTGCGGAATCAGGGCGCATTGTCCGGCCGCGCCCAGCTTGCGTCGATCGTGCAGGTAACGGTCCCCGCGGCATCCACGGCCGGGGGCGACTCAACTGCCGCATCCCTCTCTCAGCCACCGGTGGCCCAGCCGCGCCAGTTCCTGCAGGTAACCTGCGCGCCGGCAAGGTATCGGGACGAAGCGGTATTGTTCTGTGCGATACAGGACATCACGGCGCAACACCAGCTCGAGCAGCAGTTGCGGGGCGCGCGCGAGGCAGCCGAAGCCATGATGCGTGCGCGGTCGAATTTCTTTGCGTCGATGAGCCACGAGATCCGGACGCCCCTGAACGCCCTGCTTGGCAATCTGGAACTCCTGGCCCGCGCGGATGGCCTGGAAGCGCAGGCGCCCCGGCTTCGGGCCCTGCAGATGGCTTCGGACGGATTGCAACGCATCGTCAACGACATCCTCGATTTCTCGAAGATCGACGCCGGTGAAATGAAGCTGGTCAAGGAGCCGTTCCGGCCAATCGACGACCTGGAAAGCCTGTCGATGTCCTACTCGCCAATGGTTCAAGGCAAGCCGATCCGCTTCTACGTCCACCTGTCACCCACACTGGACACCGTGGTGACCGGCGACCGCACCCGCATCGCACAGATCATCAACAATCTGCTGAGCAATGCCTTCAAGTTCACGCTATGCGGCAAGATCACGCTCAGCGCCGAGATCACCACCGACACCCAGGATCGCAATGTACTGATCTGTCGCGTGCGCGATTCCGGCATCGGCATGCCGCCCGCGCTGGTGGCCCGCATATTTCATCCGTTTGTCCAGGGGGAAGCCAGCACCTCGGCGAGATATGGTGGAACCGGGCTTGGCCTGTCGATCTGCGCACGGCTGACCGAACTGATGAACGGCCATATCACGGTGGAGAGCGTGGAGGGAGTCGGCAGCGCGTTCACGGTGGTGGTGCCGCTTGGCGAGGCAGCCAAGCCGGTGGCCGCGCCCGAGCCGCTGACGCGCGGGACGCGCGCGCTGATTCTCTGCCAGGAAATCGAGTCGGGCACCATGCTGCAAGCGTGGCTGGAACGTGCTGGCTGGCGCTGCGATGTCTTCCATCAACTCGGGGCCGCCCAAGCATGGCTGCGCGCCAACCGGTCTCATATTTTCGTGGTCACCGGGGAATACGGGCTCGACACCATCGAAGCTCTTCGGCAACTGCACCCCGCCAACGTGGTATGGGTCACACGGGACGGCCCGGAGCGCCCTGCCGACCTGGGACAAGGCGTATTCGAGGTGTCGACCTTTAGCCATAGCGCCATTTTGATGGGCACAATCGCCGCCCTGAACGCGGAGCCGGCCGAAACCGGCACCAGCACGCAGGATGGCGGGCCGGATGACATCGCCGAACCGCACCCTGCCCTGGCCCGCGCCGGCGTCAGCACCGGCACCGGCACTGGCAACGCTCCGCGCCGCGCGATTCTGGTAGCCGAGGACAATGCCCTGAACCAGACGCTGATCGCCGAGCAACTCGTGACGCTGGGCTGGGATCCGGTGGTGGTTGGCGACGGACGCCAGGCGCTGTCGAGCTTCGAACATGGGCACTTTGAAGCGGTCCTCACCGATGTCCATATGCCGGTCATGGACGGCTATGAGTTGCTTGCGGCGATCCGCGCCATCGATCCGGTCGTGCCGGTGCTGGCGTTCAGCGCGGTCACGCGCACCGAACAGACCGGTGAGTGGAAGCATCGCGGATTTACTGGTCATATCGCCAAACCGGCCTCGTTGATGGCGCTGGAACAGGCGCTGCAAGCCATTCCGGGCACCGTCGCAGCAAACCATCCAGACGCGCAGGGCGCCCTACCCGCAAACGGCAAAGAGGACAAGCCGCCAATTCCAGGCACCGAAATTGCGCGCTACCAGACCATGCTGCTCGAGCATTTGCGGAGCGATGGTCCGGAACTGGCGGCCATCCTGCTGCGCCATGATGCCGAGGCGCTCTGCCATTGGGCACATCGCTCGGCCGGGGCTTTCCTTGTGGTCGATGCACAAAGGATGGTGCAACTGTGCCGCCAGGTGGAATCGCTCTGCGGTCAGGCAACCAGCTGGACGCCCGAAATTGCCGCCGCCGCCACCGCGTTGCATGACGCCGTGCGCGCGTATTGCGATGAGGCTACCGGCCTGAACGCTTGAGCCAGCGGCCATAGGGCGGCCCGGCCGTGCGGCTGCGCCACACAATCCTGCCGGGAAGGTGTGGCGAATTTGCATGGTCCGCCGTGGCGGACGATAATGGCGCGTCCGAACGCGCGCTGACGGTACGCCGCAGCGGGGCTCAGGGCTTTCCAAGAACAGCGCAAGCCGTCCGTCCTTCCCGATGCAGTCCCACCAAGGTCTTCCGCGGCCCCAGCGTACCTGGGCAATCCTGACAGTGTTTTGCGGCCTGGTGATGGCCGTTCTGGACGGATCGATCGCAAATATCGCACTGCCCTCCATTGCCCGTGATCTGCATAGCGACCCCGCGCGCACCATCTGGGTCGTGAACGCCTATCAGCTCTCGGTCACGATTTTCCTTTTGCCGCTGTCGTCACTCGGCGAAATACTTGGCTACAAGCGGGTCTACCGGGTCGGGCTGGCAACGTTCCTGGTGGGATCGTTGCTGTGCGCGCTGTCGCCCAATCTGCCGCTGCTGGTTGCCGCGCGGGTCATACAGGGTATTGGCGGCGCCGGCATCATGAGTGTCAATACGGCGCTGGTCCGCTATATCTATCCTCCCACCCGGCTGGGACGAGGCATCGGTCTCAATGCGCTGGTGGTCGGGGTGACCATTGCCGTGGGGCCGTCGCTGGGCGCCCTGATCCTGGGATTCGGCAGCTGGCCCTGGCTCTTTGCGGTCAACGTACCCGTCGCCATCTTCGCCCTGGCGATATCGCGCCGCGCGCTGCCCGAAACGCCGCCGCAACCGCGGGCGTTCGACTATCCCAGTGCCGTCCTGTCTGCCGTGGTGATCGGGCTGTTCGTGCTTGGCGTCGATGGGTTGGGGCACGATTCATTGCGTATCGCCGGGGTGGCTGGCCTGTTGCTGGCGATCCTGCTGGGATGGCTGCTGGTGCGCCGGCAGCGCGGCCAGCCCGCGCCCCTGGTGCCGGTGGATCTGTTTGCCAATCGGGCGTTCACGCTGGCCGTTGCCACGTCGTTCTGTTCGTTCATGACCCAGATGCTGGCGTTTGTGTCGCTGCCGTTCTATCTCGAATACCAGCTGGGCCGCGGCCTGGCGGAGACCGGTCTGCTGATCACGCCATGGCCGCTAATGGTGGCGGTCATGGCCGCCTTGTCTGGCAGGCTGTCCGACCGCTACCCGGCCAGCGTTCTGGCCGGCACGGGGCTGATAATGCTGGCGGCGGGGCTGGTCGGACTGGCGGTGCTGAGTCCCGATGCCGGCAGCCTCGACATTGCCTGGCGCACCGCACTGTGCGGTGTCGGCTTCGGCTTCTTCCAGTCGCCCAACAACCGCGCGATGATCAGTGCCACGCCGCATGAGCGCAGCGGTGGCGCAAGCGGGGCGCAGGCCACCACGCGCCTGCTTGGGCAGACCACGGGCACCGCCGTGGTCGCGCTGCTGTTCAGCCTCGATCGCGGCGACGCCGCCCGGTCCGCGCTGTACGTGGCGGCCACGGTTGCCACGATCGGTGCCATTGTCAGCCTGAGCCGCCTGCGCGACCGCCAGGTTTCGTAGGCACGAAGCAGTGCGGGGGCCTCAGTGCTGCCCGCCCCGGTGAGCAATGCCAAGCGCCTGCTCGATACGTTCCAGGCGCTCCAGCCACGTTCTTGCGCGATCCTGCCCCTGCCCTCGTTCCTGTTCCTGTTCCTGCTGCCGCACCACGCCACCGTGGCCGCCAGCATCGCGAATCCGGTTGTGATCGCCCTCCACCGAAATCACGGTGCAGCCCGTCAGCAGACACCCCAGCGCCACTACACACTGCAAGCCTCGAATTGCCATGATCCGCGCCTCATCACAGGCCAGCCAGTTAAAAAAACGGGCAACGCACAGCCTGCATGACTGCGCATTGCCCGATGCCGCTACCGGCTTACCCGCCGGCAGGGTCCTGCCCGGTTTGGATCAGACTGCGCCCAGGTCGAGCCACGGCTTGGAATCGCCGCCTTCGACTGTCGACGTAAAGTTCGGATCGCCGGGCTCCTGATCAGCACCGACCCACCACTTGGCGCGGTACTTGTGCAGCGCCTGGCCCTGGTACTTGTTGGTGACCTCGGCACCGGTCTCGTAGGACTGCGGACGCCACGTACCCGCGGTATCCGAACTGCCGCCTGCCAGCACACGCAGTTGCACCGACGTGGTGTCCTTGTCGCCGGTACCGGCCAGGCCCTGGGCTGTCAGCGTCACCTCGATGATGGTGTCCCGATCCACCAGCGGTGCGTTGGCGTTGACCGTCACGGAATCCGCGCCATCGAACGACAGGCCCGGTGCCGTCCACGAGAACAGCAGCGGCGGCGGGCCGCTGGAGTCGCTGGCCGACAGTTGGATCGGCGCGCCACTTTCCACCTGCGTGCGACCCGTGATCACGGCCACCACATCACCTTCCGATGCCTCGCCGGGCACCACCGTCAGGAAGATGGCGCTCTGGTCGGTTTCAGTGCCGTCGTTCACGCTCAGCTTGACCCAGTAGTCGGTCGGCGTCGTGACCGACGGCGCGGTGCCTTCCACCAGTTCGTCCGTACTGCCGTCGAAGGGCAGATCGGGCGCATCCCAGACATAGGTCAGCGGATTGTCATCGGGGTCGAACGAGGCTTCGGCGGACAGCGCGTACGGCGTGCCCGATTCCAGCAGTACGGTGATCCGCGACGTGGGCGGTTCCTGGGTCTTCTTCTTGACAACCAGGCTCTGGGTGTCCGTGGCCGTCTTGCCGTTGGCGTCGGTCACGGTCAACGTCACTGTGTACGTACGGGTGACCAGCGGCAGCAGGCCCTCCACCACGGCAGTGGTCTTGCCGTCAAGGAAAGTCAGCCCGGGCGCGCTCCACTTGTAGGTGAGCGGCTCAGCCCCCCACGACCGCAGGCCGGAGAACGACACCAGCTCGCCCTCGAATGCCTCCGTCGGTCCTTCGATCACGGCCACCGTGGTGTTCATGTTCTCGGTGTTGATCCCTTCGAAATACAAGGGCTCCATGTCGATGACCTCGGTCTTCACCGGCGCCCCCAGGCCCTCGCGCGCCGCGTTAAGCAGCACGCCGTTGTCCATGTCGATGGTCCAGGTGAACAGGCCGCCCAGCTTGTTGTTGAGCACATACATGCCCTTGGCCTTCACCGAACGGGGCGTGTCGATCGACAGGAACAGGCCGGTTTCCGGGTTGTACAGGTAATCCGCGTCGGCCTCCTGGTCGGTGTACAGGTTGAACCCGTTGATGGCCGTGCGGTTTTCCAGGTCGAGGTAGTTGTACAGAATGTCGTAGTACTCGCTGGCACCCGACTCGTACGTACCGGTGGTGGTACCGGTGCCGGGGCTGTAAGTACCCACCAGCGGTGACCAGTTGTCGATCACGGCATTGCGTGCGCTGCGGCTGTATGCCGCATAGCCCACAAAGATGTTCTGCGACGGCACGCCCACGCTCAGCAGGTACTGCACCGATTTGTCGATGCTGAACTGGCTGCCCTCGTAGTCGAACAGGTTCGTGTGGTGGGCCAGCTTCTCGGCCCAGGGCGTGCCGAAGAAGTCGTACGTCATCAGGTTGATGCCTTCGACGCCGGCGGCCAGCATGCCCGGAATGTCGGCGGCGAGCATCGTATCCATTGCCGCACCCGCGGCAATGCTCACGCGCACGCTGGGCAGGCGCTGCTTGATGCCGCGCACCAGTGCCTGGAAGTTGGCAGCGTCCTCGGGGCCGTGCGGATTGCCCGCGCCCGGCATGCCCGGATATTCCCAGTCCAGGTCAACCTCGGTGAACATCGGGAACCGGTCGAAGATGTAGGCGATGCTCTCGATCAGCGTCTGGCGCTTGGTGGCGTCGGCCGCCACCGCGTGGAAGGCACCGCTCATGGTCCAGCCGCCCAGGCTGAACGACAGCTTCAGGTTCGGATTCTGCTGCTTGAGCTTTGCCAGGCCGCCCAGGATGCCTTGGGCCTTGCTCTGGTCGAACAGCTCGCGATAGTCGTTGCTGACCCAGCCGCTGAAGCCCACGTTGCGATACGACGCCACATCGCCCCACGGATCCGTGAAGGTGGCTTCGTTGAGCTTCTTGCCGAAGTCCACCGCTGCCTGGTCGATCGTGTACTGCTTCTCGCCCGTGTCGCCCACGATGCCGGCGAAGCCGATGATCAGGCGGTCATACGCCGATGCATTGAGCAGCATCAGGTCCGTACCACGACCCGCTGCACTATTGGCGTAATTGCCATCCAGCCGGCCATCGTACTGCGACCAGTCGGTGTAGTAGCCGAACACCTGCGTTGCCTGCTGCGTGGCGCCATAGGTGTTGTACACACGCTTGGCGACCCGCGTCGACGTGTACGAGTACTTCTCTACCTCGGTTGCAGGATCGAAGTTGTTCTGCTTGTAGGTGCGATCCGACGCGCCCTTCGAATCCGGGATATTGGGATCGCCCGGATCTTCCGCGTAGACCAGCTTGCTGTTGGTGCGCCCGCTGCCCAGCTGGTTGCGCACACCGGCGAAACGGCGGCGCGGTACGCGCGGCGGTTCGGTATCCGAGGGGTCCCCGCTGCGATACGTGCGCGAGTTCCAGCCAGCACGCCCCTGGGTAGCCTGAGCGGCCGGTTGGTCGTTGCTGTCACACGATTTCTTTGTCATGACATCTGTCCTTGCAGAATGGTTTGAATGCCGTCAGCGCACCAGACCTTTTCGATTCGGGTCGGCATTACCGGCGGCCAGACGCATCTTTCTACCGACGCAACTGCAATGACATGGATTCGGCGTGGAATATAGACGGTGATATCCGTTCCATCCGGATTCTCGAAACTTGTCCGTGCGCGTATATGCGATTCAGCGTTACGCACCAATACCAGGAAATCCCCGCACATGGATCGTTCGTGAACTATCGCGACAAATGGATGACGTGGATTCTCGCAAATCCATCGATCCGCCATTGCCTGATTGGTGCAATGAATTAATACCCGAATGGGTTAAGATGCCGGCAGTATCCTTGGCGCACAGACATTAATATCGTCAGGTCATCTTGTACTGACAAATGGACAAAGCGTGTGGATATTCTTGTCGAGACGAAGATTTCAGGCGCTGTGCACCATCCATTGTTCCAATAATTGGCGATATACGGCAGAGAACGACGTTGAGTCGTCACCCGTGCGGGTCAGATACCGAAAGAAATATCTTCCATGGGAGCTATTTCTGCGGATCGATACGCTTGTCGTCCATTGCAGACGACGTGGGGTAATCGAAATGATCCGGAATAGCGATTCGGTATTTTTTGATTGGGACACCGACCGTGTATTACGCGGCGGCGTGGTAGCGAAGATAACCGGCCAGCAAAAGAAACTGCTGCGCCTGCTGGTAGAAGGCAAGGCCGCCATCAAATCGCGCGATTCTCTGCTCAAGGGCGTATGGGGAAAACGCGCGGCGCTGGTGGACGAGCTTTACCTCGTGCAACTGGTCTACCGTCTGCGCAAGGCGCTGAGTCCGGTCAGCCTCGACGCCCATATCGTGACGGTGCCACGCCAGGGCTACCGGTTCATTCCGGTCCCATACACCACTACCGTGCCGCCCGCGCCGGAGACGGTGCCGCCGGCGGAATCCGGACTGGAGCAGGCACGTGGACTGGCCCATGTGCTCGCGCGCCTTGGCATGCCGATCTCCACGTCGTCAGCTTCAACGTTTTCGGATATCGACGATGCGCTACATATCGACGAGTCTCAGGGCATCATCTCCTGTCATGGCGTTATCGCCAAGCTGACGCGCTTCGAATTGCGGCTGCTGATCGTACTGAAAGACCACGGCGAGAAGGTCATGTCGCGGCAGCAGATCATCGCCGCGGTCTGGGGGCCGGCTGCGATGGTGGACGAGAACTGCCTGACGCAACTGGTATCGCGGCTGCGGCGCGCGCTGCATCCGCTAGGGCTGGACAGCTGCGTTTCGGCGGTGCCGAAGGTGGGCTACCGATTTCGTCCGCAGACTGGCGCGGCGGCCCGCGTCATCTGACCGCTAGCCGCCCCGCTTCATGCCGTTATTCGGCCTTCGCGCCGGAGTCCTTGACCACCTTGGCCCACTTGGCAATCTCGCTGCGCTGGTAGTCGGCCAGCTTCTCGGGCGTGCCCAGCACGGGGTCCAGCCCCAGCGTCTTCAGCTTGGTCTGGACGTCGGGCAGCGTGAAGATGCGGTTCAGCTCCGCGTTGAGCTTGGCCACCACGTCCTTGGGCGTGTGGGCCGGAGCGAAGATCGCAAACCACGAGGTGGCCTCGTAGCCGGGCAGGCCCTGCTCCGCGATGGTGGGAATGTCCGGCGCCGACGCCGAGCGCTGCGCGCTGGTTACGCCCAGCGCACGGAGCTTGCCTTCCTTCACCACCGGCAGCGCCGACGGCAGGTTGTCAAACATCATCGTGATATGGCCACCCAGAAGGTCCGGAATCGCCATGGCCCGCCCCTTGTACGGCACGTGGACGATCTTCGTGCCGGCCATGGTGTTGAACAGTTCGCCCGCCACATGCAGCGACGTGCCCACCCCGGGCGTGCCGAACGTCAGTTGCCCCGGCTTCGACCTGGCAAGCGCAATCAGTTCCTGCACGTTCTTTGCCGGCACCGACGGATGCACCACCAGCACGTTCGGCGTGGACGCCACCAGGATCACCGGCGTGAAGTCCTTCACCATGTCATACGGCATCTTGCTGTAGAGCGCGCCGTTGATCGAGTGCGTGCCCACGGTGCCCATGGCAAGCGTGTAGCCGTCCGGGGCCGCATGGGCCACCGCCTCGCCGCCGATATTGCCGCCCGCACCGGGCTTGTTGTCGACCACCACCGGCTGGCCCAGCGAGAATTTCTCGGAGAAGATGCGTGCCAGGATATCGGGCGCCCCGCCACTCGGGAAACCCACCACGATACGGACGGGCTTTGTGGGGTAGGCATCGGCGGCCTGCGCGGCAGGCGCTGCAGACACCGCGGCGAGGGTGGCCGTGGCGGCCAGCATCCCCAGCACCTGGCGGCGCCGGATCATTCGAGCACGCATGATTCTGTCTCCTGAATCGATTTTTTATTTGGAAGCGGGTTGCTGCTAGACGACGATATTGCCGAATTCCTTTGACACCTGATCGTGCAGGCGACGCATGCCACGCAGCCATCGATCATAGTCCTGCCCTTTGCGGCGATAGTATTCCAGTACTTCCGGATGCGGCAGCACCAGGAAGCTCTCGGCAGCCATGCCCTCCAGCGTCTTCCCGGCCACGTGCTCCGGCGTGACGGACCCCGCCTGCAGGAACCCCTTGCGCTCGCCGTCTTCGCCGAACAGCATCTTCGTCTGCACGCCCTGCGGGCAGATGCAACTCACCTTGATGCCACGGTCGCCGTACGTGATCGACAGCCATTCGGCAAAGCCGATGGCCGCGTGCTTGGTCACCGCGTATGGCGCCGAGCCGATCTGCGACAACAGGCCGGCGGCGGACACCGTATTGACCAGATACCCGTCGCCGCGCTCCAGCATCTGCGGCAGCACGGCCTTTGCAGCGTGGATATGGGCCATGACGTTGATATTCCAGATCCGCTGCCATTCGTCGGCAGACGCTTCCAGGCCCTTGCGCAGGATGATGCCGGCATTCGAGCAGAAGACGTCGACCTGACCAAAGCGCTGCGTGGCGGTATCGACCAGCCCCTGCACGGCGGCTGCATCGGCCACGTCCACGCGCTGCGAGAACACCTGGCATTCCGGTGCGACGGCCGCCGCTTCGGCGGCCACCTGTGCCGCGCCGGCGGCATCGATATCCGCCACGGCCACGCCGCGCGCGCCGGCCTGGGCAAATGCCAGTACCAGCGCACGTCCGATGCCGGTGCCACCACCCGTGACGATCACAGTCTTGTTGCGAATGTCCATCCATATCTCCTTCTCGTTTTCAGAATTCCGTCACGCGGGTTGCCACAGCCGCGTTGCAAGTGTGTCGGCCAGCTCGCGAATTCGCGGCCCGAGGTTGCCTTCCAGGACTTCCGGAGACAGGCGCGTAGAAGCGCCGCCGATATTGATCGACAGCACTTCGGAGCCATCCAGCAGCCGGACCGGCGCCGCAGCGCCGCTGACAGCCCTGTCCCATTCCGCATGGGCCACGCAGAAGCCTCGGCGCGCGTGCTCGCGCATGGCACGTTCCAGCCTGGTGCGCACGCCAGGCCAGCGCGTGCCGTGCTGGCGCTCCAGTTCGGCCAGTACGGCCATGCGGCGTTGCGCCGGCAGTCCTGCCAGCCAGGCACGGCCGATGGCCGACGTCGCCATCGGCAGCCGCGACCCCGGTGTCAGACGCATGACCAGCGCGCCACGCGGCTGGCAGACCTCCAGGTAGAGCATGTCATGCCGATCCGGCGCCGCCAGCGCCACGGTACATCCCGTGGCAAATGCAAGAGACTGCATCAGCGGCTGCGCGATATTGCGGATGCCCGCGCCGGACAGATAGCGCTGACCCGGCAGCATGGCGCCCTGGCCGATGCGGTACTTCTCCTGGTCTTCCACGTAGACGAGATAACCGACGCTTGCCAGCGTGTAGGTAAGCCGCGACACCGTGGGCCGGGGAATACCCGTACGCCGCGATAGTTCCGCGTTGCCCAGGAAGTCGTCATCGGGGCCGAAGGCGCGCAGCAACTCCAGCCCGCGCGCCAGCGCCGTGACGAAGTTACGGTCCTCGCCATCCATCGGGTGCGCGGCCTCGCGCGATACCAGGGCGGAATCGGGCGGCTGCGGAATCGAGGTCGTGCGCTTCATGGTGCGATTGATATCAGTTTCCGTGCCCGATGCACGACGCTATGTAGCGAAATCATTGGGGCCATACGCGCGGTAAATATCGCAGCCAATATGCCCCACGCCGCTCCGCCCCGGGCTACTTGCAGGCTGAAATCAGGGAATTCACGGACGTGGCACGGTGGCATGCGGCCCCTCTATTTCGCGTAGCGGAATACTACGTCCGATTGCTTGACGCTCGCTGAAACGCTATGCAAAGTCGCCGAAAACGAACGACCGTGCGAGAACGCGACACGGCGTCAGAGACAGCGCGGGTGCCGTCACGGCACACCAACGCAAGGAGACAACGCATGGCATTGTTTTTCCAGCAGTTCCTCAACGGTCTCACACTGGGCGGCGTCTACAGCCTCGTGGCATTGGGACTAACCCTTGTCTACGGCATCCTGCATGTGCCCAACTTCGCGCATGGCGCGTTGTACATGGCGGGTGCGTATGTGTCGTACTACGCGATGACCACGCTCGGCCTGAACTACTGGCTGGCAATGCTGGCTGCCGCCGCGGTGGTGGCCGTGCTGTCGATGCTGGCCGATCGCCTGGTCTTCCATCCGCTGCGCAATGCGCCCGAGATCCACGACATGATCGCCGCCATCGGCATCCTGCTGTTTCTCGAAGCCGGCGCGCAGGCGCTGTGGGGTGCCGACTTCCATCGCATGCCCACGCCGTACGGCCAGATGGTGGATATCTTCGGCCTCACCGCGCCGCTGCAGCGCGTGCTGATCATCGTGGCCGCGTTCGGGCTGATGGTGCTGCTGCACCTGTTCCTGACGCGCACGGTCACCGGGTCCACGATCATGGCGATGGCCCAGAACCGCGAAGGCGCGGCGCTGGTCGGGATCGATGCCACGCGCGTCACGCTGCTGGTGTTCGCCATCTCGGGGGCGCTGGCCGCGATTGCCGCCACACTCTACGCGCCGATCAACCTCGTGTACCCGAGCATGGGCAACCTGGTGATCACCAAGGCGTTCGTGATCATCATCCTGGGCGGCATGGGCAGCATTCCCGGCGCCATCGTCGGCGGGCTGATCATCGGCATGGCCGAAAGCTTCGGTGGCTTCTACATCTCCACCGACTACAAGGACATCATCGCTTTCCTGCTGCTCGTGATCATCCTGTCGGTGCGCCCGCAGGGCCTGTTCGCCGGCCGCGCCGCCTGAGGAGGACACCAACATGAAAGCACTGCAAGGCAAGACGGGCTGGGCGCTGCTGCTGGCGGCCGCCATCGCGTTCCCGCTGGTGGTTCCCAACAGCTACTTCCTGACCGTGATGACGCTCGCGTTCATCACCGCCATCGCCACGCTCGGGCTGAACCTGCTGACCGGCTACACGGGCCAGCTCAACCTGGCCCACGGCGGCTTCATGGCGATCGGCGCCTATACGCTGGGCATCCTGACGGTGGACCACCAGATGCCGTTCTGGCTGGCCTTTGCGCTGTCGGGCGTGGTCTGCATGGTGCTGGGGTATGGCGTGGGCCTGGTGTCGCTGCGCCTGAAGGGGCATTACTTCTCGATCTTCACGCTCTGCGTGGGTTACATCATCTACCTGGTGATCGAAAAGTGGGAAGGCCTGACGCACGGCGCCGTGGGCCTGATCGGCATCCCGGTGCCGGCCGCGATCGGACCCGTCACGTTCGACAGCGTGCAGGCGCAGTACTACATGGTGCTGTTCTTCCTGGCCGTTGGCACGTTCGTCATGCACCGCATTGTCGGCTCGCTGCTGGGCCGCAGCTTCATGGCCGTGCGCAACAGCGATGCGCTGGCCGAGGCGCTGGGCATCAACCTGATGCGCACCAAGGTGCTGTCGTTCGTGCTGTCGGTGGCGTACGCGGGTTTTGCCGGTGCGCTCTATGCCGGCCAGGTGCGCTTCCTGGGGCCGGACATCGCCCGCACCGACATCACGTTCGACATGGTGATGTCGATGCTGGTGGGCGGCACGGGAACGCTGCTGGGTCCGCTGCTGGGCGCGGTGCTGGTGCCCTGGGTCACGCAGACCCTGCAGTTCCTGCAGGACTATCGCATGCTGGTGTTCGGCCCCGTGCTGATCCTGCTGATCATCTTCGTGCCCGATGGCATCGTGGGGTCTTTCCTCAAGCGCCAGGCACGCCGCGCCGCGGCGCAGCGCCGTGGCCAGCTGGCCGCTGCACGGGCGGCACAGCCCGCCCCCGTCCCCACCACCCGCCCGGGAGCCGAGAATGCTTGAGATCCGCAACCTGACCAAGAAGTTTGGCGGCCTGACCGCGGTACACGATGTTTCCGTGACGTTCGAAGCCGGCCATATCAACGCGATCATCGGCCCCAATGGCGCGGGCAAGACCACGTTCTTCAACCTGATTGCCGGCACGCATGCGCCGTCTTCGGGCCAGATCCTGTTCAAGGGCCAGGACGTGGCCGGCCTGCGCGCCGACCAGATCGCCCGGCTGGGCGTGGCCCGCACGTTCCAGGCCACGGCCCTGTTCGACCGTGCCACGGTGCTGGACAACCTGATTGTCGGCCACCGCCTGCGCACCCGGTCTGGCCTGGCCGACGTGCTGCTCAACTCGCGCCGTCTGCGCGAGGAAGAAAAGCTCTGCCGCGAGAAGGCCGAGGCCGCGCTCGACTTTGTCGGCCTGTCGCACCTGGCGCATGAAGTGGCCGCCGACATCACGCAGGAAGCCCGCAAGCGCGTGGCCTTTGCGCTGGCGCTGGCCACCGACCCCGACCTGCTGCTGCTCGACGAACCGGCCGGCGGCGTGAACCCCGAGGAAACCGTAGGCCTGGCGGAGCTGATCCGCAAGATGGTGCGCCATGGCAAGACGGTCTGCCTGATCGAACACAAGATGGACATGATCATGCGGCTGGCCGACAAGATCATGGTGCTCAACTACGGCGAGAAGATCGCCGAGGGCACGCCCGCGCAGATCCAGCAGGACCCGCGCGTCATCGAAGCCTACCTGGGAGCCGACCATGTTGCAGCTTGAACGTGTCTCGCTGTCGTACGGCAGCTTCCGCGCGCTGGACAACATCACGCTGCATGCCAGGGCCGGCGAGCTGGTGGTGCTGCTCGGCGCCAACGGCGCCGGCAAGAGTTCGATCTTCCTGGCGATGAGCGGCATCCACCGTACCAGCGGCGGCAGCATGCGCTTCGACGGCCGCGAACTGGGCGGCATGAAGCCGTCGCAGATCGTGCAGGCCGGGCTGGTGCATTGCCCCGAGGGCCGCAAGCTGTTTCCGGCCATGAGCGTCGAGAAGAACCTGACGCTGGGCGCCTATGTGCATCGGCGCGACCGCCCGGGTATCAGGACGACGCTGGAAGAGGTCTACGAGATGTTCCCGATCCTGCGCCAGAAGAAGGACGATCCGGCTGGCTCGCTGTCCGGAGGACAACAGCAGATGGTGGCACTGGGCCGCGCGCTGATGGGCCGCCCCCGCGCCCTGCTGCTGGACGAACCGTCGCTGGGGCTGGCGCCGCTGGTGGTCAAGCAGATGTTCGAGGTGATCCAGCGCATCAACCGCGCCGGCACCACGGTGCTGCTGGCGGAACAGAACGCCTATGCGGCGCTTGGCATCGCCCATCGCGCCTATGTCATCGAAAGCGGCCGCATCGTGATGGAAGGCGACCGCGACGCGCTGCTGAAGGACGAGGGAATTCGCAAGGCGTATATCGGCGGATGAGGTTTGACGGGATTTCTCCCCTTTCCCGCCTGCGGGAGAGGGGAGAAAGAACGGCGTAAACAATAGAATCCAAAGGAGACTACACATGCAACACAAGACACTGGGTCGTTTCTTCGCGCTGGCTACGTGCGCAGCCGCCGCCATCATCGCCTCGTCGCCGGCAATGGCGCAGGAAGTGGTCAAGATCGGCTACACGGGCCCGCTGTCCGGCGGCGCCGCGCTCTATGGCAAGAATGTGCTGTCGGGCATCCAGATGGCCGTGGATGAAATCAACGCCTCGGGCCTGCAGGTAGCCGGCAAGAAGGTCAAGCTCGAAGTGGTGGCGCTGGACGACAAGTACGCGCCGGCCGAGGCCGCCATCAACGCACGCCGCCTGGTGCAGCAGCACAAGACGCCGGCCGTGTTCGTGCCGCACTCGGGGGGCATCTTTGCGCTGCAGGCGTTCAACGAACAGGAGAAATTCCTGGTCATGGCCTATTCGAGCGTGCCGCGCATCACCGACGCCGGCAACAAGCTCACCATCCGCATCCCCCCGGCCTACACCGGCTACATCGAGCCGTTCGTCAAGGCGCAGATGAAGCGCTATGGCAAGAACGTGGCGATGGTGCCGGCCGATCATGACTACGCCAAGGCATGGGTGCAGGCGTTCGTGCCGGCCTGGGAAGGCGCCGGCGGCAAGGTGGTGGGCAACAACCCGATGTCGTACACCAAGGCTACGGACTTCTACACCGGCGTGTCGCGCGCCATTGCCGACAAACCCGACGTGATGTTCGTGGGCGGCCCGTCCGAACCGACCGCGCTGGTGGTCAAGCAGGCCCGCGAACTGGGCTTCAAGGGCGGCTTCATCATCATGGACCAGGCCAAGATGGACGAAATGGCGAAGGTCACCAATGGCCTCGCCATGCTGGAAGGCTCGATCGGCGTGATGCCGCTGGTCAACGACGCCCGGCCGGCCGCGCAAGCCTACAACGCACGCTACAAGAAGCTGCACGACGGCCGCGACGCCACCACCGAAATGTCGCTGAACTACACGATGACCTGGGCGCTCGCCAACGCGATGAAACTGGCCGGCACCACCACCGACGCCACGGCGATCCGCGCCAAGATGCCCGACGCCGTGAAAGCGCTGCCCAAGGAAGTGAATCCGAACGAGGTGGATGGCATCGACGCCAAGGGCGGCTCGGTGGCCGATACCGTGGTGGGCTGGGTCCAGAAGGGCAAGATCGAGCCGGTGCGCCTGTCGGAACTGGCGAAGTAAGGACGCAGCAGAACCGAAGAAAGAGAGAGAGAGAGGCGGAGGGGGCTGTACCCGGCTGGCGGGCAAGCCAGCACTGACGTAGCAGTCTGAAAAAAGCGTAAGTGGAGAGAAACGAAGGGCGTCCGGCACAACCGGACGCCCTTTGTCTTTACCGCCTGCGGGAATCAGCGCCGGTCGTCGTTACGCGCCTGCTGCTGCCCATGTCGCGCCTGCTCCTGCTGCGCCCGTTGCTGTTGCTGCTGCTGTTGTTGCTGGCGCTGCTGCTCCTGGAACTGCCGTTGCCGGTCCTGCTGCTGGCGCTGCTGTTCCTGGAACTGACGCTGCTGGTCCTGCGCCTGCCGCTGTTGCTGCTGCATCTGTTGCTGTTGCTCCTGCGCGCGCCGCTGCTGTTCCTGGGCCTGACGCTGCTGCTCCATCTGCTGGCGTTGCATCGCCTGCTGCCGCTGCTGTTCGAACTGCTGACGCTGCTGTTCCTGGAACTGGCGTGCCTGCTCCAGTTGCTGACGTTGTGCGGCCTGCTGGCGTTGCTGCTCCATCTGCTGGCGCTGCTGTTCCTGGGCCTGACGCTGCATGTCCTGCTGCTGCCGCTCCTGCTGGGCGCGCTGCTGGTCGAACTGACGCTGGCGTTCCTGTACCTGGCGCTGGACGTCCTGCTGCTGCCGCTCCTGCTGCGCGCGCTGCTGGTCGAACTGACGCTGGCGTTCCTGTGCCTGGCGCTGGACGTCCTGCTGCTGCCGCTCCTGCTGCGCGCGCTGCTGGTCGAACTGATGCTGGCGTTCCTGTGCCTGGCGCTGGACGTCCTGCTGCTGCCGCTCCTGCTGGGCGCGCTGCTGGTCGAACTGCTGGCGACGCTGCTGATCCTGCGATTGCCGCTGCTGATCCTGCATCTGACGCTGTTGATCCTGCATCTGGCGTTGCAGCGCCTGTTGTTGCTGCCGCTGGTTGTCCGTGGACAGGCGCTGCTGGTCCTGCATCTGCCGTTGCTGATCGTGCATCTGGCGCTGCTGGTCACGCTGCTGCTCGAACTGCTGGCGCTGGGCATCCGACACCCCGCTGCGCAGCCCGTCGGGTCGCTGGCCCGGCCCACGGCCTGGCTGAGCCGCCTGGCTCATGCGTACGTCCGGTTGCCAGGCCTGCGCCGGCTGCGGGCCGCGCCGCGCATCGTCCCTACCCGGCTGGCCTGGCATGCCCTGCCGTCGGTTGTCCGCGCCAGCCGCCGGCCCATGCCACGCCGGCCCGGCGCCACCGGTGCCGCCTTCGCGTGCAAAGCGGCGGGCCAGGTCGTCGGCGCCAACACGCCCAGGCGGGTGCGCGGCAATGGCCTGGCGTTCGAAGCCCTGCCGTGCCATTGGCGGCAGTCCCTGCGGCCGCGCGCCACCGATCAGGCTGGACTTCACCGGCCCCATGATCGGGCCGCCACGCCCCTCGCCTGCCGGGAGCTGGCGCCATTCGTCGCGATGGCTGCCACGCGGAACGGGCCGCCCCTCCACAAAATTGCGCGACGGCATGCCCGTGATCGCGCCCGGCACATTGCGGTTCATCCAGCGGTCGCGGTCACCGCCCCGCATCCACGTGTTGTTCACGGGGAAGTTGTTGATACGCGTGACATAGCGCGGGCTGGCGCGGTAAACCGGCCGGTAGACGTCGCGCGGCCCCAGCGGATACCAGGCCACGCCCGGGCCACCGCCAATGCGGATGCTGGCGCTGCCGACAAAGCCGACCACGGCCGGTGCATAGCACGGCCGCACCGCCACCGGCCCCGGCACCCAGCCCCAGCGGCTGCCGAAGTAGGCCCAGCGCCCGTAGTGCGACGGCGCGAAGCCCCACGGCGCGTCGTCGATCCAGGTCCAGCCCCACGGCGCCACCCAGGCCCAGTGGCCCGTGCTGTACGGCGCCCAGCCCGCCGACACTTCGCGCGGAAACCACACGGCGCCATAGCCGGGGTCCTGCTGCCAGTCGCCGTAGTCATCCAGCGCGGTATAGCCGGTCATGTCGGGCGGTACATAGCGCGCGGACGGCGACGCATCCTCTCGGGCATCGCGGGCCGCGGTCCACTGGTCGAAGCTGTCGGGCGGCGGATAGTTGCCCGGGCCTGCGTCGGCCAGGTCGGTGCCCGTAAACCGCATGCGCTGCCCGCGACCCAGTTCGATCGAGCGGGTATCGCCATACAGCACGGCGCTGCCATGACGCATCGACACCAGCGTGGATGTGCCGTCGGGCGACACGTCGATCCGGTAGTCGCCCGGCTCGCGCGGCACGAATGCCAGGTTCGGCGTATCCACCTCGACCTGCTGGTCGGCCGGCAGCGCCCGCACGCGCAGTTGCAGCGTGCCCTGGGTCAGCTTCACCTGGGTCGCGCGGTCGTCAAGGTTCAGGATCGTCGCGGCGGTACCGCCCCCCAGCCGCACGGCCGTGGTGCCCGCGTGCAGTTCCGCCCGGCCGCCCGGGTCTACCCACAGCCGGTCACCGGTCGTGATCGGCCGGTTCAGGCCCACGGCCGCCCATTCGTCCGAGCCGGCGGGCGCAAAACTGAGGCCACCGGCCATTTCGGTCACCGTGGCGATACGCGAGGGCGGATCTGCCACCATCGCGGACGGATCGCCCAGCACGTTGGCATCGCCAGGATCCTGCTGGATATAGCCGGGAGGCATGCCGGGGGCGCCGGGGTTGTAGTCCTGTGCACGGGCGTTCACCTGGACACAGAGGGCGGCAGCCAGGCCGATGGCGGCTGGCACGAACGCGAAGCGATGACGGGATTGCATGATCGAATACCTGATTCCGGTGGGCCATGCCGGCGACCTTGGCGGCATGCACCCGCTGCCACCGTATATCGGATAACGGCGTAGCGACCGGGCTGTGTACCGGACTTTGTAAGCACATATTTCCCCGCCGCCTCACGCTGGCGTGCGGGACAAAGGTGGATACAAGTCTTGCAGATGGGGGAAATACGCGCGGATCGGCGCCAGCCTGACAGCCCGACAGCCCGGTTGCAGCAGATGCTGCATTGCAGCATCGGGACAGGGGGGGGCAGCGCCAGGCGCCGGAATTCAACGCGGCTGGTTGCGCAGGAAATCGGTCAGGCGGTCTGCCGGCATCGGCCTGCCGTACAGGTAACCCTGGGCCTCGATACAGCCGTTGCCCAGCAGGAAGTCGCGCTGTTCCACCGTTTCCACGCCCTCGGCCACCACGCCGATCCGCAGGCTCTGGCCGACATTGATCACCGAACGGACGATGGCGGCATCCACGCTGTCCTGCGTAACGTTGCGGATGAACGACTGGTCGATCTTGAGCCGGTCCACCGGGAACGTCTTCAGGAAACTCAGCGAGGCATAGCCGGTACCGAAATCGTCGCAGGTCAGCGTCACGCCATCGCGGCGCAATGCCTGCAGCTGGTCTGACACCTCGTCGCCCTGTTGCAGCGCGATGGTCTCGGTGATCTCGATCTCCAGCCGGTCCGGCGGCAGTTCCAGCGCGCGCAGCACGTGGCGCACCTCGGTCAGCAGCCGGCTTTCGGCCAGTTGGGCGGCAAACAGGTTGATGGCCACGCGCGGCGCGTCGGGGAAGGTCAGCGACCACGCCCGCGCCTGCGCGCAGGCCGTGTGCAGCAGCCACATGCCCACGTCGGCGGCCACGCTGCTGGCGGCCAGGGCATCGATGAACGCCGCCGGGGTCAGCAGGCCCAGCGTGGGATGGCGCCAGCGCATCAGCGCCTCGGCACCCACCACGCGGCCATCGCGCAGATCCACCTGCGGCTGGTAGAGCAATTCGAACTGGCGTTGGGCGTAGGCTTCGCGCAGGGCCTGGACGAGCGACAGGCGCGTCGTCACGTCGGTACGCATCTGCGGCTTGAAAAAACGGATGGTCCGGCCGCCGTCGTGCTTGGCCCGGGCCAGCGCCAGGCTGGCTGCCGCCAGCACGTCGGCCGTGGAATCGCCGCCGGCGGGCATCACGCAGGCGCCCAGGCTCGCCAGCACGTGATGGCGGTTGCCATTCAGCTCGTAGGGGGCCGACAGCATCGACAGGATGGCCGCGCTGACGTGGCGCACCAATGTGGGGTCTGAAATGGAGGTCAGCAGCACGCCGAACTCGTCGCCCCCCACCCGGCCAACCACGGCATCGCGCGGCGAGGCGTCGCGCAGGCGGCGGGCCACTTGCTGGAGCACGGCATCGCCTTCCAGGTGGCCGTGCATGTCATTGAACGCGCGGAAATCGTCGACACCCACCAGCAACAAGGCAAAGCGGGGCGTCGTCTCGCCATGCAGACGCGCCTCGACCCGCTTCAAGAATGCCTGGCGGACGACCACGCCGGTCAGCGGATCCAGATCCGCCGGCGGCAAGGCGCCAGTCACCTGTGCCTCCGACTTGGCCACCATCCCTGCCCTATCAGTTGTGATGAACATTTTCCCCGCTCAAGCTATCTGGCAAGTGTGACGAAAACTTTGAAAAAAGCAAGGGCTTCAAATTGGCGCCGCCGCGGCGCAACGGCGCTGGCTGGCGGGAAGCCGTCGACCGTTGAAATGGCCCGGACGTTACAGTACCCTACGCCGCAAACGCCTACCACCCGTTCGAGGGATACCCCCTATTCGAGTGGGGGTCCTGGCAGACGGCCCCCGCTGGTCCCGCCGGCCGCGGCCGTCCGCCCAACGAGAGACTCCATCGACCGTGAACCACTGGACCATCCGCACGCGCATCCTGGCAAGCTTCACCTTCATCCTGCTGGTCATGACGCTGATGAGCGCGGCTGCCTACAACCGGCTGTCCGCCATCGAGCATGAAACCACTGTCATGCGCACCGACGCGCTGCCCGGCCTGAACTACAGTGCCGGCATGCGCGGCGTCTGGGGCGAGATCTACGTGCTGGCCTGGCAGACCGTGACGGCGTCCGACCCGGCCCAGCGCTCCAGGCTGCTGTCTCAGACCGAAGAGGCCACGCGCCGCCTGGACAAGCTCCAGAAACAATATGCCGACTCGATCCAGCGCGAGGCTGATCGCACCCGTTTCAAGGCGTTCCTCGATATTCGTGCCAGATACGAGCAGGCGGCCCAACCCTACCTGGACCCCACACGCTGGCGCGACACGGCCACCGCCGAAGCCACCCTGCGCAGCAGCGCCCATGACCTCTGGGCTGACGGCCGCAAGGCGCTGCAGGACCTGGTAGACGACAACGGCGCCGTCAACGACCGCGCCGCCGCGGGCATCGTCGATTCGGTCAGCGCCGCCAAGACCAGCATCGAGGTGGCGCTGGCCATCGCCGTACTGGCCGCCCTGGTCTGCGGCTACCTGCTGCTGCGGGCGATCAACGGCCCGATGCGTTCGATCGTTTCCCTGCTGGGCACCATGCGCGGCGGCGATCTGCGCCAGCGCATGACGCTGAACCGCCGCGACGAATTCCAGGCCGTGGAGGCAGGCTTCAACCAGATGGCCGGCGAGCTGACCTCGCTGGTGGGCCAGGCCCAGCGCTCGGCCATCCAGGTCACGACTTCCGTCAACGAGATTGCCGCCACGGCCCGCCAGCAGCAGGCCACCGCCACCGAGACGGCCGCCACCACCACGCAGATCGGCGCCACGTCGCGCGAAATCGCGGCCACCTCGCGCGATCTGGTCCGCACCATGAACGAGGTCTCGCACGCGGCCGAACAGACCGCCGGTCTGGCCGGCACGGGCCAGGTGGGGCTGTCGCGCATGGAAACCACCATGCACCACGTGATGGATGCCGCCGGGTCGGTCAACGCCCGGCTGGCTACGCTCAACGAGAAGGCCGGCAATATCAACCAGGTGGTGACCACCATCGCCCGGGTGGCCGACCAGACCAACCTGCTGTCGCTCAACGCCGCGATCGAGGCCGAGAAGGCCGGCGAGTACGGCCGTGGGTTCTCGGTGGTGGCTACCGAGATCCGCCGCCTGGCCGACCAGACCGCCGTGGCCACCTACGATATCGAGCAGATTGTGCGCGAGATCCAGTCCGCCGTATCGGCGGGGGTGATGGGCATGGACAAGTTCTCGGAGGAAGTGCGGCGCGGCATGTCCGAGGTGACGCAGGTGGGCGACCAGCTGTCGCAGATCATCGGTCAGGTGCAGTCGCTGGCCCCGCGCGTGCAGATGGTCAACGAGGGCATGCAGGCCCAGGCCGGCGGCGCCGAGCAGATCAACCAGGCGCTGATGCAGTTGTCCGAAGCCGCCCAGCAGACCGTGGAATCGCTGCGCCAGTCAAGCCAGGCCATCGACGAACTGACGCTGGTTGCCAACGAACTGCGCAGCGGCGTGTCGCGCTTCAAGGTCTGAGCGGACCCGCCGCTTTCCGCCATGGCGCTCTTCCTGCTGTTCCGCATCGGCCCCGACTACTACGCGCTGGATAGCGCCGAAGTGGCCGAGGTCTTGCCGCTGACCGTCACCAAGCAGATCCCGGGCGCGCCCGCCTGGGTCAGCGGGCTGATGACAAGGCGCGGACAGACCGTACCCGTGATCGACGTGACGGCGCTGGCCACCGGCGTGGCCGCCGGGGCGCGCACCAGCACGCGCACGGTGCTGGTCCATTACCGGCGCCCCGGCACCGCCAATGGCGCAACGCACCTGCTGGGGCTGCGGCTGGAATATGCCACCGACACGTTGCGCTGCGATCCGGCATCGTTCGCCGACAGCGGCATCGATCCCGGCCCGGCGCGCTATCTCGGCCCGGTGCGCCAGGACGCCCGGGGGCTCGTGCAATGGATCCGCGTGTCCAACCTGCTGCCCGACGCCGTACATACCCTGCTGTTTCCGGAGCCAAATCTCGCATGACGGATCTGCCCCATCCTCCCACGCAGATCGAAGCCTTGCTCAAGGAGCGCATCGGGCTGGACGCCGCCGCGATCGGGCCGGCCGTGATTGCCCGCGCGGTAGATGAGCGCCGGCAGGCCGTCGGGGCGCGGGACCCTGCCGCCTACTGGAATCTGCTGCACGCGGTGCCTGACGAACTGCAGGCGCTGATCGAAGCCGTGGTGGTGCCCGAGACCTGGTTCTTCCGCCACCGCGAGGCCCTGCTGGCGCTGGGCCACTTTGCCGCCCACCGCGCGTTCGGCGACGGCGAGCGCCTGCTGCGCGTGCTCAGCGTGCCGTGCTCGACTGGCGAGGAGCCGTATTCGATCACCATGGCGCTGTTCGATGCGGGCCTGCCCGCCGACCGCTTCCGTGTGGATGCGGTGGACGTCAGCGCCCGGGCGCTGGAACGCGCCCGCGCCGGCCTGTATGGCAGCAACGCCTTTCGCGGCGTGCCGCTCGATTTCCGCGACCGCTATTTCGCCCCGGCACCCACCGGCTACCAGCTATCGGACAAGGTCCGCGCGCAGGTGCGGCTGCTGCAGGGCAACCTGATGTCGCCCGGCCTGCTGGGCAATGAGCCTCCGTACGATTTCGTGTTCTGCCGCAACCTGCTGATCTACTTCGATCCGGCCACGCAACGGCAGGCAGCACAGACGCTGCAGCGGCTGACCGCCGCGCACGGGCTGATCTTCGTGGGGCCGGCCGAAGCGAGCCTGCTGACCCGCGAAGGCTTGACCAGCGCCGGGGTGCCGCTCGCCTTTGCGTTTCGTCCTGCGCAGGATGCGCCGGCCCTTGCCCCAACGTCCGCGCCGCCGCCCGCACCGTATCCGCACCCGTGGCAGCCCGCGGCACCCGCAGCACCCGCAGCGTCTGTTCGCCAGGCGCCCCCGGCTGCCGCCATGCCAGCGCCCCGGGCCACGCGCATGCCGTCGGCCGGAGGTCCGGCCCACCCACCCAGCGCGGCGGCCGACAACCCGCTGGCATCGATTTCGGCCATGGCCGACCGGGGCGAGCTTGATGCCGCGACAGCAGCATGCCAGCAGTATCTGACGGGTCATGGATCGTCGCCCGACGGCTGGTGCCTGCTGGGCGTGCTGCACGACGCTGCCGGCCGCATCGCCGATGCACATGCCGCCTACCGCAAGGCGGTGTATCTTGACCCGGGACACGAGGAAGCGCTCTACCACCTGGCTGCCTTGCTCGATAGCGAAGGCGATGCCCCCGGCGCCCACCGGCTGCGCGAGCGCGCCCAGCGTCATGCCCGACTGAGCCATGGCTGATTCCATCATCCACCACGCCCCCACCACGTTGCCCGGCCTGGCCGCCGGCACCGTGGACGACTGCTGGCGCCGCATCGGCACCGGCGGCGACCGCTCCTGCCCCAGGCTCAACGATCACCTGCGCTGCCGCAACTGCCCGGTCTATGCCCAGGCCGCCGTGACGGTACTCGATTCCCTGTCCGCCGGCAGCCTGTGGGACAGCACTGCCGGCAACGCCGAAACCGCGGACACCGTGGGCCGTGACCGCACTGCCGCCCAGTCGCTGCTGATCTTCCGGGTGGGCGATGAATGGCTGGCCCTGCCCACCGCCGCGCTTGGCGAGATCACCGCGCCCGTGCCGGTGCATTCGCTGCCGCACCGGCGCCACGCCGCCCTGATCGGCGTGGCCGCGGTACGCGGGGTGCTGCTCACGTGCGTGTCGCTGGCACTGCTGTTCGGCGCCCCCGAAGGCGCGGGCCAGCAGACCACGCGCTGCCTGGTCCTGGGCCAGGGCCGCAATGCCATCGCGCTGCCCGTGGCGGAAGTGGCGGGCGTCGAGCACGTGCCGCGCCTCGCGCTGCTGCCACTGCCCGCCACGCTGACGCGCGCTTCGTCGCGCTACACGATGGCGCTGTTCGAGCACGCCGGCCGCAGCGTGGGCTTGCTCGATGCCGACCTGTTGCGTCAGGCACTGTCGCGGAGCCTGGCATGAATCCGGAGCAATTGCGCGATGCCTCGATGCTGGACCTGTTCGCGCTCGAAGCCGACGCGCAGGCCGAGGTATTGAACACCGGCCTGCTGGCGCTGGAACGCGACCCCACCACCGCTTCGCATCTGGAAGCCTGCATGCGTGCCGCCCACTCGCTCAAGGGCGCGGCACGGATCGTCGGGCTCGATGGCGGGGTGCGCGTGGCCCATGTGATGGAAGACTGCCTGGTGGCAGCCCAGCGTGGCGGTATCGTGCTGCAGCCGGCCCATATCGACGCCCTGCTGCAAGGCACCGATCTGCTCCAGCGCATCGGGCACCCGCCCGGCGGCAACCTCAACTGGCCCGAGCTCGACGGGCGGCCCGAGATCGACGCCTGGATCGCGCGGATGAGCCGTCTGCTTGACGGTGACGAAGGGCTGCCGGATGCAGTGGCTGCGTCCGCACCGGCACCGCTGGCGGCCCAGCCCGAAGCGCACGCTGCCGCGCCGGCATCCGATTCCGGTCACGCGGCGCCTCCCGAGGCTGCGCCCGATCCTGCCTTCGGCGGCGACACGCAGGAACGCATGCTGCGCGTCAACGCCGACCGCCTGGACCGCCTGCTGGCGATGGCCGGCGAGGCCATGGTCGAATCGCACTGGCTGCGGCCGTTCGGCGGCGCCATGCAACAGGCGCGCCGCCAGCAGATGCGCGCGCTGCAGGCAATCGACAGCGTGCAGGCGCTGCTGGACACGCCCGAAGGCTCGGTGACGCGCATGCGCGCCGCCCTGGCCGAAGTGCGCCAGCTGCTTGAAGACGGACACGGCCAGCTTTCGCAACGCGTGGACGAGTTCGACCAGTATGATCATCGCGCCAGCCGCCTGTCGCGCCGGATCTACGACACCGCGCTGTCGTGCCGCATGCGTCCGCTGTCGGACGGCATGACCGGGTTTTCGCGCATGGTGCGCGACCTGGGCCGCACGCTGGGCAAGCACGTGCATCTGGTGCTTTCGGGCGAGCAGACGCAGGTAGACCGCGACATCCTGGAACAGCTCGATGCGCCGCTGGCCCACCTGCTGCGCAATGCCGTCGACCACGGCATCGAACTTCCCGATACGCGCCGCGCGGCAGGCAAGCCCGAGGAAGGCCGGATCACGCTGATGGCGCGGCATAACGCGGGCCGCCTTGTGATCGAGATCTTCGACGACGGTGCCGGTGTCGATCTCGACGCGCTGCGCGCAGCCATCGTACGGCGTGGCCTGGCCCAGGCCGACACCGCCGCGCGGCTGTCGCAGGCCGAGATGCTCGAATTCCTGCTGCTGCCCGGTTTCAGCCTGCGCGAAACCGTGTCCGAAGTTTCCGGCCGTGGCGTGGGGCTCGATGCCGTGCAGGACATGGTCCGCGCCGTGCGCGGCAGCCTGAAGCTGTCGCAGCAGCCCGGCAGCGGCCTGCATTTCCATCTGGAACTGCCGCTCACGCTGTCCGTCGTGCGTGCGCTGCTGGTGGAAATCTCGGGCGAGGCCTATGCCTTCCCGCTCGGGCTCGTGCATCGTGCCGTGGCCCTGCCACGCGATGCCATCGAGCAGACCGAACAGCACCAGCACTTCCGCCACGAAGGCCGCCCGGTGGGGCTGGTCAGCGCGGCGCAGATCCTGCAGCGCCCGGAACTGCCGCGCGAAGGCGATACCACGCCCGTCGTGGTGATTGGCGAGCAGGAGCGCATCTACGGCATTGCCGTGGATCGCCTGCTGGGCGAGCGCATGCTGGTGGTGCAGCCGCTGGCGCAGGCGCTGGGCAAGATCAAGGACATTGCCGCCGGCAGCCTGACCGACGATGGCACGCCGGTGCTGATCTTCGATGTCGAGGACATGCTGCGTTCGGTGGAGAAGCTGGTCTCCGAAGGCCGTATCGAGCGCGTACGCCAGGCCGGCACCGAGGCCGCCGTGGTGCGCCGCAAGCGCGTGCTGGTGGTGGACGACTCGCTGACCGTGCGCGAACTGGAACGCAAGCTGCTGGCCGGGCGCGGGTACGACGTGAGCGTGGCCGTGGACGGCATGGACGGCTGGAACGTGCTGCGCGCCGAGGCATTCGACCTGATCATCACCGACGTCGACATGCCGCGCCTGGACGGCATCGAGCTGGTCACCCGTATCCGGGGCGATGCACGGCTGGCGCAGTTGCCAGTCATGATCGTGTCGTACAAGGACCGCGAACAGGATCGCGAACGCGGCATGCAGGCCGGAGCGGATTACTATCTGGCCAAGGGCAGTTTCCATGACACCGCGCTGCTCGATGCCGTGCGGGACCTGATCGGCGAGGCGCGCACATGAAGATCGGCATCGTCAACGACTCCGCACTGGCCGTGGCCGCACTGCGACGCGCGCTGGCACTCGACACTTCGCTCGAGATCGCCTGGGTCGCCGGCAACGGCGAGCAGGCCGTGCAGATGGCTGCCAGCCAGACGCCCGACCTGATCCTGATGGACCTGCTGATGCCGGTGATGGACGGCGTGGAGGCCACGCGCCGCATCATGGCCGCCACGCCTTGCGCAATCGTGGTGGTGACGATGGACCTGGGCCGCAATGCCAACCAGGTGTTCGATGCCATGGGACATGGCGCCATCGATGCCGTCGACACGCCCACGCTGACCCAGTCCGACGCAACGCTCGCCGCGGGCCCGCTGCTGCGCAAGATCCGCAATATCGGCCGGCTGCTGGCGGGGCGGGCCCAGGCCCCGCAAACGCTCTCCGCCGCCGCGCCGGCACCGGCCGCGCCACGGCTGGTGGCGATTGGCGCATCGGCCGGCGGCCCGGCGGCGCTGGCGGCGCTGCTGGGCGCCCTGCCCGCCGAATTCGGCGCGGCGGTGGTGGCCGTGCAGCATGTTGACGAAGCCTTTGCGCAGGGCATGGCCGAATGGCTCGACGCGCAAAGTCCGCTGCCGGTGCGCATTGCACGTGCCGGCGAAACGCCGCAGGCCGGCACCGTGCTGCTGGCCGGCACCAACGATCATCTGCGGCTGGTAGGCGGTACGCGGATGGCCTATACGCCCGAGCCGGGCGACTATCTTTACCGCCCGTCGATCGACGTGTTCTTCGAAAGCGTGGTGGAACACTGGCGCGGCGATGCCGTGGGCGTGCTGCTGACCGGCATGGGCCGCGACGGCGCCCAGGGCCTGAAGGCCATGCGCGAGCGCGGCTTCCTGACCATTGCGCAGGACCAGGCCACCAGCGCCGTCTATGGCATGCCGAAGGCCGCCGCCGCACTGGGCGCGGCCAGCGAGATCCTGCCGCTGCCACGCATCGCGCCCCGGCTGGTCCGGGCCTTCGGCGGCCAGGCGACAACAAGAAACAAGGGGTAATGGAAAATGCCTAGACCTGGGAACCCGGCCGATCCGTCGGCCTCCGGCAACGAATACCTGGCCATGGTGCTGCTGGTCGACGACCAGGCCATCATCGGCGAAGCGATCCGCCGCGCGCTGGCCGGCGAGACCGACATCGACTTCCACTATTGCGCCAATCCCGAGGAAGCGGTGGCCGTGGCCGAACGCACGCAGCCCACCGTGATCCTGCAGGATCTGGTCATGCCCGGCACCGATGGCCTGACGCTGGTACGCCGCTATCGCGAGAACGCCGGCACGCGCGACATTCCGATCATCGTGCTGTCCACCAAGGAAGAGCCCACGATGAAAAGCGCCGCGTTTGCCGCCGGCGCCAACGACTACCTGGTCAAGCTGCCCGACACGATCGAGCTGGTGGCACGCATCCGCTATCACTCGCGCTCGTACCTGAACCTGCTGCAGCGCGACGAAGCCTACCGTGCGCTGCGCCAGAGCCAGCAGCAGTTGCTGGAGACCAACCTGGAGTTGCAGCGCCTGACCAACTCCGATGGCCTGACGGGCCTGTCCAACCGGCGCTATTTCGACGAATACCTGGGCGCCGAGTGGAAGCGCGCCCAGCGCGAGCAGACGCAACTGGCGCTGCTGATGATCGACGTCGACGCCTTCAAGGCCTACAACGACACCTACGGTCATGTGGCGGGCGATGAAGTGCTGCGCCGCGTCGCCACCGTGATCCGCGAGAACTGCGCACGGCCGGCAGACCTGCCCGCGCGCTTCGGCGGCGAGGAATTCGCGATGATCCTGCCGGCGACGTCGCCCGGCGGCGCGCGCCTGCTGGCCGAGAAGGTACGCCGCTCCATCGAGACGCTGCGTATCGCGCACAGCGGATCGCCCACCAGCGGCTTTCTCACGGTCAGCATCGGCGGCGCGGTGATCGTACCGGGCGCCGACGGCAACTTCAGCCGGCTGGTCGAAGCGGCCGATACCGGTCTGTACCAGGCCAAGCGCAACGGCCGCAACCAGGTGGTGATGGTGTAGGGACCCCGGCACGGCGGCGGCGCGCATATGCCAGCGTGCCCGCTTGGCATGCATTCTGCGGTACGAACGGCTCCACATACGTCTTCGTGCACACAAGGAGGCCGCCACCATGCCCAAGCAGTCACCACCAAAGTCGAACCCTGCCACGGCAGGCACCGGGAGCCAGACCACGCCCCAGCATTCTGGCAACAATCCCAGCCAGGACCGCGCGTCGGGCAGCAATCAGGACGGCACCTACGAAAAGGCCGTGGCCGACCGTCTGTCGGGCCGCCCCCAGCACCTGGGATCGCCGAGCGTCGGCAACCTGGTATCGAATGCCGGCAAGACGCTGACCACCAATCAGGGCCTGCAGATTCCCGAGGACGACGACTCGCTCAAGCTCGGCCTGCGCGGCCCCACGCTGCTGGAAGATTTCCACCTGCGTGAAAAGATTACCCACTTCGATCACGAACGAATCCCCGAGCGGGTCGTGCACGCACGCGGCGCGGCGGCGCACGGCTATTTCGAGCTGACCGAGTCGATCGAGGACTACACGACAGCCGGATTGTTCACCCGCGTCGGCGAGAAGACGCCGGTCTTCGTTCGATTCTCCACGGTGGCCGGATCGCGCGGGTCTGCCGACCTGGCGCGCGACGTGCGCGGCTTTGCCACCCGGTTCTATACACGCCAGGGCAACTTCGACCTGGTGGGCAACAACATGCCGGTGTTCTTTATCCAGGACGGCATCAAGTTTCCGGACTTCGTGCATTCGGTGAAGCCGGAGCCACATAACGAGATTCCACAGGCAGCGTCGGCCCACGACACGTTCTGGGACTTCGTCTCGCTGCAGCCCGAGTCGATGCATATGGTCCTGTGGACGATGTCGGGCCGTGCAATCCCGCGCAGCTTCCGGACGATGGAGGGGTTTGGCGTCCACACGTTCCGGCTTCTCAACGCCAAAGGCGAGGCGACGCTGGTCAAGTACCACTGGAAGCCCGTGGGCGGTGCGCATTCGCTGATCTGGGACGAGGCGCTGAAGATCAACGGCAAGGACCCCGACTTCCACCGGCGCGACCTCTGGGAATCGATCGAGACGGGCCAGTTCCCCGAGTACGAGTTCGGCGTGCAGCTGGTGCCCGAGACCGAGATGCTCAAGCTCGGCTTCGACCTGCAGGACCCGACCAAGATCATCCCCGAGGAACTGGTGCCCGTGAAACGCATCGGGCGAATGGTGCTGGACCGCAACCCCGACAACTTCTTTGCCGAGACCGAGCAGGTGGCATTCCATCCCGGGCACCTTCTGCCGGGCATGGACTTCACCAACGATCCACTGCTGCAGGCGCGCCTGTTCTCGTATATCGATACGCAGATCACACGGCTGGGCGGGCCGAACTTCCATGAATTGCCCATCAACCGCCCGCTTTGCCCGGTACACAACAACCAGCGCGACGGATTCATGCGGCAGACCGTGGTACAGGGCAAGGAAAGCTACCAGCCCAACTCGGTCAGTGGCGGCTGTCCGTTCCTGGCCGGCGACAAGGACGCCTACCGGCACTATCCGGCGCCCGCAGAGGACGGCGCGGTCAAGGCCCGCGTGCGCAGCAATACGTTTGCCGATCACTTTTCGCAGGCCAACCTGTTCTGGCGCAGCCAGTCGGACGTGGAGCAGCAGCAGATCATCGACGCCTACAGCTTCGAGCTGTCCAAGGTGCAGGACCCGGCCATCCGTTCGCGCGTGGTGGGCCAGATCGTACACATCGCGCAGGCGCTGGCCGATGGTGTCGCGCAGCAGCTCGGCATCGTCGTAGAGCCCGTGGGTCCGGCGGTGCAGATCAATGACTACGGCGTGCAGACATCGCCCGCGCTCAGCCTGGACGCCCAGCCCAAGGGCGATATCACGGGCCGCAAGATTGCGGTGCTGGTCAACGACGGCGTGGACGATGCGGCGATCCAGTCGCTGCGGTCGATGGCCGAAGGCCTGCGCGCCAGCGCGAAGATCGTGGGCCCGCGCGCCAGCAGCGTGACCACTGCAGGCGGCGCCACGCTGCAGGTGGACTTTGCGCTGTCGTCCGTCGGCTCGGTGCTGTTCGATGCGGTCTATGTACCCGACGGGAAGAACCCGCCCGCTGACCCGGACCCCCGGGCGCTGCTGTTCGTCAGCGAAGCCTACAAGCACTTCAAGGCAGTGGGCGCCGGCGGCAACGGCGCAGTGCTGGTGGCCGAGGCCGCGCGGCGAGCCGGCATACAGGGCGGCTTCGCCGGGCCCGGCCTGGTCATCGGCAAGAGCGAGGATGCCAAAACCCATCAGGCGTTTCTTGACGCCGTGGGCCAGCACCGCTGGTGGCAACGGCCCGATGCGATGAAGATTCCGGTCTGATTGACGTGACGGCGGCGCGATTGTGGCGCGGCGTGCCACCGTCGCGCCGCGCTACACCGCTCTTGTTTCGAGCGCGGGTTCGCGCGCCTCGGACGAACGCTGGCGCAAGGCGAACGAAGGATGACAGGTCACCACCACGAGCATGTCGTCGCACGCCGCCATGCAGTGCCTGCGCCGTCAACTCAGGTTCAGCGTACGTTCTGATCGTTCGGCGCCCGCCCCGTCTTCGAGCCGGTCGTCATGCCGGTCGTGGAGATAGTCGCGACGCTGCACGCGGATATGGTTTTCGATGTCCTGTACCCCGAACACGTCGTCGGCAATGTCTTCGATCAGGTGCTTCTCGTAGCGGTCGTCGACCATGCCGGACAGCGTGACGACACCGCTCTCGACTTCGACCGACACTTCTGACACATCGATACCCTCATGCATCGTCAGGCGCTCGCAGATGTCGTCGCGGATCAGGTCGTCTGCGCGCTGGTAGTCTTTCGGGCCCGTGTAACGTGCCGTGCCAATACGCGCGGAGCTGACCGGGTGGGTCGGATGCGCGCGGTATCCCGGGTCTCCCGGATACAGGCGCTGCGCACCATTGAATGACTGTCCACCGCTGTCGCTGCTGCCGAAGTACCCGGCGCCACCATAGCCCGGTTCATCGTGACGCTGCGCGCGATCCCGGTGCGCGTGCGCGCGCCAAGTCTCGGACCCCGATGGCTCCCGGAATTGCGGGCCGGTATCGCGTGCCGCATCGCGCGTGGCATCGTCATCGCTCCGCTCATGCCGGTGACGGCGCAGAAAGTCGAACATGATCCGCTCCTGATGGTTGCAGATACCGTGCTTGGCGCAAGAAACGTGCCGCAACGGGCGAATGACCACGTAGGCTATTTGGGGCGCGGTGGCTTCAGGTCTTCGCCCACGGCGGGCAGCTTGCCCTGCTGCCGCAGGATGACCGCCTGGGCCACCGCCGCACCGGCATTCTCGACTTCCTTCTGCACCCCGGCATCCTCGTCGAGCGCGCGATGTGACGTGGCATAAGGTGCGTAGTAGCCGATAAAGCGGTCAAGCCGCGCCGGGGCACCCGCCTCGATCAGACCCATCCAGTTCAGCCAGTCGGCCAGCGATCGGCGCACACCTTCGATGCCCGCGACATCGCCATGCACGACCACGCCGAAGACGCGACCGGCCAGATGTTTGGGGTAGTCCCAGCCCTTCAATTCCAGTGCCTTGGCTTCCGGCACCGTCTTGCCATGCGTGCTGCTGGGATCAGGGTTGCCGCCATCTGCACAGACCAGCCGGTCCATCATCAGCTTCAACGGGCTCGGCGACTGATACCAGTAGGTGGGCGTGACGATCAGCACGCCATGCGCCCGCACCCAGCGTGGATAGATCTCCGCCATCCAGTCATTGACCTGGCCGAGCGAGTGGTTCGGATAGCAGCTGCATGGCCAGTGGCACAGCGGCATCGACGTGGACACACAACCCTTGCAAGGATGGATATGCCGATCCGGGTCGGATGCCAGCAGGCTCAGGTCGAGCGTATCGACCGTCATGCCCAGTGCTTCCATGCGCGCCCGGGCGATACCGGCCAGGCGCCAGGACTTCGATATTTCACCTGGACAGGTGTAGTCGTTTCTGGCGGCACCGATGACCAGCAGCACGCGCAAGGGGCCGGTGGAGTCGTCGTGCTCGCGCTGGGCATCGCGCACGGCATCGCGTGTCTGGCGCCATTCGACGGAGATCTCATAGTCCGGATCGGCTGCGCCGGGGCCGGCCTTTTCCGTTACGGGCGCCTTGCGGCCTTCGCTGTAGGCATCCCATGCGATGGCTTCGAGCCGGTCGATGGCGGCATCCTCGGCGCGAAAGGCCGGATCGTGAAAGCGCGCGCAAAAGCGTTCGCGGAACACGTCGCGCGTTACCTTGTCGGTAACCTGGCCCTTGCGTACATCGTGGGCGGCATCCGCGTTGGCGTCGGAGCGTTTCTTTTCTGCCATACAGGGTCTGATCCAGGGGCCACCCAGTCGCCGCTACTGCGGCGGCTGGCCGTTCGACGCACTCAGCCCGCCATCCACCGGGAGGTTCACGCCCGTGATGAAGCGCGCGTCATCGCTCGCCAGGAAGGCTATCGCCCCGGCGATATCGTCGGGCTCCGCTGTGCGCCCCAGCGCGATGCGCTCGCGGAATTTGTCGAGCAGCGCTTCGTTCTTGAACATGTCGACGGTCAGGTCCGTGCGCGTCAGTGTCGGGCACACTGCGTTGATACGCACGCCGTCGCGCCCATAGTCCAGCGCCAGCGCGCGCGTCAGATTGACCACGCCGCCCTTGGCCGCGTTGTAGAAACACAGCTTCCAGTCCGCGCCCAGCCCCGACACCGACGCAGTGTTGACGATGCAGCCCTTGGTGCGGATCAGGTGCGGCAACGCGACGCGCGCGCCGAAGAACACGCCGTCGAGATCCGTCGCCATGACTTTGCGCCAATCTTCGACACTGGCTTCGGTTGCGCGGCCTTCGGGCGCCACCCCCGCGTTATTGACCATGACGTCGAGCTTGCCGAAACGGTCCACTGCTGCGCGGACAAGCGCCTCCACCTGGTCGAGCTGACTCACATCCGTCACCTGCACCAGACTTTGCCCGTTTGGCAGGTTGCTGGCGACCTGATCGAGTTTGGCGCGCGTACGGCCCGCCAGCACGACTGCCGCCCCCTCTGAGGCAAACCTGCTCGCGGCAGCAGCGCCGATGCCGGACCCCGCACCCGTCACGATCACGACCTTGTCCTGAAAACGGTTCATGGCCTGGCTCCCCGGCTTATCGCGCACCGCCGCCAGCGCTGCCGCCCATGCCGCCGCCCGTGGCGCCACCCGAGGTGCTGCCACCCATGCTGCCGCCTGTGCCAGGACTTGTGGCGCCCGTGGTACCGCCGGTGGTGCCTGCCGCGCCGACACCGGTTCCTGTCTGCGCATACGCGGCGCCCATGCAGAGCGCCGCCGCTGTCATTGCGATCAGCTTGCGTGGTTTCATGCCTTTTCTCCCAATGGATGGATGAAGGATGAGTGGATGAAGGGTCTGCACGATGCTCGCAACGGCCGTGCCGGGTGGCCACCCACCGCCGCTGCGGCCCGCAACGGTTAGCCGTGCCCGCAGCGTCGCCGCCACGTGACGGATGTCCCGCGCAGGTGTTGTGCGCCATACGTGGCGCCCTGCGAATCCGGTACCGGGCAGTAAAAATCTCCCTGTTGCCGTCAGATGTACGCGCAACGGCTGCATCCGAGGCTTCGGGCGCGCCCGGAGTGGCTTGGCACGCTCGATGCGTCGCTTGGAGCCCTTCGGATGCCATGCATGAGGAATGCGACCATGAGCGATACGCCAACCAAAGACACGCAAGCCGCCCGCCACGCCAGTCAGCCGCTGACCAACCATCGCTACGGCGGGCACAGCGGCGTGAGTGACGATCACCGCAAGTGCCAGTACGAACAGGCCATGCCCGCTCACCTGGGCAACTCCCCTACGCCGCGCTACGCACCGTGCGGCACCACCGAGCCGGCCGGCATCGAACAACACGGGATGTATGGCACCGCGCCCCGCAAGTCCGCGCTGCCGTCATCGCCGGCCCAAGCCACGCGTCCGTTGCCCGGGCCCGCTTCGCTCGGGCAATACGACAACGACGACATGCGCCCCGTGGCACCGCTGAGCGATATCCAGCAGTGTGAGGTCCTTGACGAGCGCCTGGCGCAATGGGTCGACCCCGGCACCGTCAAGGCAACATTGGCGGACGGCGTCTGCGTGCTGAGCGGCCGCGTGCATGACGCGGAAACGAGAGCCCGCATAGAGCATGCTGCGCACGAGTGCCTGCCGTCGTACGAGATCAGCAACCAGCTGGAACCGGCGACCTTGGCGTAACGACCTGAAAGGCCAGATCCACGGGCACGCTTGTTGCGCCACCGTGGTTTCCGATTGCACATCACAGGAGACTGCAATGGCATCCAATCTCTCTTCCTCACGGGGCGCCGGCATTGTTGGCTCGGGCGTTGGTGACGGCCCCGGCCCCGAAGTCATGGCCGCTTCGAGCCTGGACGACACCAAGGTCTATTCGTCCGACGGCGAGCACGTTGGCGAGATCAAGGAGATCATGATCGACGTACAAGGCGGTCGGGTCGCCTACGCGGTGCTGACCACTGGCGGCTTTCTGGGCATTGGCGATACGCTCCACGCCATTCCCTGGAGCGCGCTGGTAATGGACACCGACGCCAAGTGTTTCCGGCTGGGGCTGACGGCCGACCGCATCAAGGATGCTCCAGGCTTCAACAAGGATAGCTGGCCGCGCATGGCCGACCCGCAGTGGGCCACAACCGTCCACGAGTACTACGGACGCGATCCGTACTGGACCGATGTTGGCGGCACGATATAGCCAACCCGCATCGGGTGCCGCGTTTGGCATCCTGCGGCATCGCGCACCTGTATGCCACGGGTGCGCGAACCCGGGCGACGTGCGGATCTACCCGCTGCGGCACGCCTTACAAGCCGGTGATTCAAACGCCGGTAAGGCAGCCTGCGGCAGGCCACGGGTCACGCATGGATACTGCCGCTGATCGCCGCCGCAATATGGTGGAACTGCAGTTGCGTCGACGCGGCGTCGTAGACGCCCAAGTCCTGCACGCCATGGGCGACGTGCCGCGCGAGCGGTTCGTACCGGAATCTGCCCGGCCGAGTGCCTACGACGATGCGCCACTGGGCATCGGACAGGGCCAGACCATTTCGCAGCCGTATATCGTCGCCCGCATGATCGAAGCTGCCCGGCTGACCCCTGCGGCACGGGTGCTGGAGATTGGCACCGGGTCGGGCTATGCCGCCGCCATCATGGCGCGCATTGCTGCCCACGTCGACACAGTTGAACGACATGGCGCGCTGGCGAATGCCGCAGCGAGGCGGCTGGCCGGGCTTGGCCTGTCGAACGTGGACGTGCACATTGCGGACGGCACACTGGGCTGGCCGGACGGCGCACCGTACGACGCCATCATCGCCGCGGCCGGCGGCCCACGTATTCCCGATAACTGGATCGCGCAACTGGCGCCAGGCGGCACGCTGGTGATGCCGCTGGGCGCGCTGCATTCACGCCAGACGCTGGTGCGCGTCGTACGCGAGGCAGATGGGCGCCTGACGCGCGACGATCTCGGCGAGGTCATGTTCGTGCCGCTGATTGGCGAGCACGGGTGGGAAGACCCCCGCGCGCCAAACATGAGCCCGGCAGCGCGGGCGTTTGCCGACGCCGCCCTCCCGCTTCCCGACATCGACGATCCTGATTTTGCCGAATGGGTCGACCGCTTCGCCGATTGCAAGGTGGTGCTGCTGGGCGAGTCGTCGCACGGCACCTCCGAGTTCTATCGCGCGCGCGCCCGCGCCACTCAGCGGCTGATCGAACGGCATGGCTTTTCCATTGTCGCGGTGGAAGCCGACTGGCCCGACGCGGCCGCAATCGACCGTTACGTGCGCCAGCGGCCGGGCCTGGGAGGCAGCCAGTCTGTCCAGTCCGTCGATAGCAGCACCGAGGCGTTCGCGCCGTTCTCGCGCTTTCCCACGTGGATGTGGCGCAATACAGAGGTAGCCGCATTCGTGCAATGGCTGCACGGCTACAACGCACAGCGGCCCGCGCTGGCACACGCCGGTTTCTTCGGGCTGGACCTCTACAGCATGAAGGCGTCGATGGCATCGGTACTGGCCTAACTCGACAAGGTGGACCCGGCAGCCGCGGCAGAGGCCCGCCAGCGCTACGCCTGCCTGGATCCGTGGCGGCAGCGGCCTTCGGTCTACGGGCGCGCGGTGCTGTCAGGCGCCTACTCGGCCTGTGAAGACGCAGTGATCGCACAACTGCAATCGCTGCTGGCACAACGCATCGACTATGGCAGCCACGGATTCGAAGACTACTTCGACGCGGCCCAGAACGCACGGCTGGTTGCCTCGGCGGAACAGTACTACCGCCTGATGTACTACGGCGCCGCCGCAAGCTGGAACCTGCGCGACACCCACATGTTCGATGTGCTGACCCGCCTGCTCGATGCGCACGGCCAGCAAGCCAGGGCGGTGGTCTGGGCCCACAACTCGCATATTGGCAACGCGGCCGCCACTGCCATGGGTACGGATCGGGACGAGCTGAATATCGGCCAGCTGTGCCGCCAGCGCTTTGGCGCCCACGCTGCACTGATCGGCCAGGATACCTACACCGGCACCGTGGCCGCCGCATCGGACTGGGATGGACCGATGGAGATCAAGCGCGTGTTGCCCGCTCGGACCGATAGCTACGCTTTCATTGCCTGCGAAGCCGGCGTGCCGCGCGCATTCGTGGATCTGCGCGCCAATGTGGCCTCAGCCAGCGCAGCACTGCGGGCCGCGTTGATGACGCCGCATCAGGAACGCTTTATCGGCGTCATCTACCGGCCCGATACCGAACGCGTCAGCCACTATGCGCGCGCCGTGCTGCCTGAGCAGTTCGATGCATGGATCTGGTTCGAGGAGACCACGGCGCTTACCCCATTGCCTGCAGCCACTGAAAACGCAGGAGGCATGCCCGAGACGTGGCCCTTTGGCCTCTAGGATTGTCGTTCTCCCCGTCGCCTCCGGCTTGCGCGCCTCGCATGCGCCGCATCGCACGAATGTTGCTTGAAGAAAAGCGGTGCAACCACCGGAGGACATCATGATGGACTTCCGCTCTCAACACCGCGCGCTACGCCGCCTTGTGATCTGCATGGTGCCCGTGGCAAGCGCACTTTGGTCGCTGCCGCATATCGCGACCGCCGCTGGCGCGGACGCCAGCATTCCTTCATCGACCGGCCGCACGGCAGCGCCGCGCGACACGGCCGCCGCGACTGACGAAACCATCATGGTCGACGTCAGGCAGGCGCTGGCCGGGATAGGTGGCCTGGACGCATCGCGAATCGACGTGCGTTCGGTCGACGGGGTCGTGCGCCTGCAGGGCGCGATTCGCGACGAATCACAGCGTGCCGCTGCACTGAAGGCAGCCAAGGATGTGCGCGGCGTCAGCGCCGTGTCGGACGAACTACGGGTAGCCCGAAGTGCGCGTTGAACCCTTGATGCCGCTGTCGCCGTACGGATAGACCGGAATCCGGACAGGAGCGGCACGGTCCCGTTCGCGGCGCTCGCCCACCAGGCTGGTCATTCGTCTGACGATGCAGACGAAGCTGTGGGAGGCATGCGGGTGCTCGTTCCGGTTGGCCCTTGCAGTTATCGTGCGTGGCGGGCCGCAGCGCTGTTGCGGCCCGTTTTTTTGCCTCTTTGACATGCCGCAGCATGGGGCGGCGCTGCGTTTGAAACGTACGCTCGTGTGTCAGCTTTGCAACCGAATTGTGGGATTCCTCCGACATTGATTTCGGAGCCCCGCGTCTGTCTCCCTTTTTCCCGGATGCCTATCGTTTCATCACGGCAAGCGCAATGACACAAGGCTGCCAGCTGCAACCCGCATCAACGATTGCCGAGCGCGGCGCGCATCGCACGAAACGACGAGTTCCTCTGGCAGCAACGTCGTCTCAGCATGTCTCGCTCGCTCCCTGAACTTCAAACGGAAAAGAGGTGAACACATGACGCAATTCAGGAAAAGGATCATTCTGGGACTGGCGCTGGCAACCACGGCGGTCCTCGCGGCCTGCGGTGGCGGCGACGACGGCATCGATGACCGCATCGGCGTCAGCAAGCCGTCGGTGCGCGTGATCCATGCGGTCACGGCTGGCCCCAATGTGGACGTGCTGCAGAACGGCGCACTGACATCGCTGCAGAACATCCCGTACAAGACCGTGTCCGGCTACTTCGATGTATCCACGGGCAACAACCTGTTCGCGTTCAACCTGACCGGTACGTCGACACAGATCGGCGCTACCACAGTTGACGCGCATACCGGTCACAAGTACACCGTGATCGCCCTGCCCGGCACCACGGCAGCCGACGTGGCGCAGATCGACGACCCGTACGGCAAGGGCCTGCTGGATACCTCGGCACGGGTGCGGACGTTCAATGCGTCGATCAATGCGCAGAACATCGACGTGTACCTGACGACGCCGGCCGTGGACCTGAACTCGGTGCAGCCGAACATGGCCTCGGTGCGGTACAAGGCCGCCGTGCCGGCATCGGGCCAGGATTCGCAGTATGTGGATGGCGGCACCTATCGCCTGCGCATCACCACGGCGGGCACGAAGACGGTGATCTTCGATTCCGGTGCGCTGACCATCAGCAAGAATGCCGACTGGCTGATCACCACGATCCCGGCCGACGGCTTTGGCGCGGTGGTGCCGAACAAGATCAAGGTACTGGTGGCCCAAAGCAACACCAGCAATGCGACGGCCCAGGAACTGGTGACGCAGACGGCGGCGCAGTAATCGCGGCCCGCCGGCAATGCCCCCGTGCCCTTGCGGCACCGGGGCATTTTCTATTGTGTACAGGCGCAGTCGCCTTACTCTTCCTCGCGCTTCAGCACGTCGAGGTGCGACAGGTAGGCGTCAAGTTCCGCCCGGCCCTGATCGGTGATCGTGTAGACACGACCATTGCCTTCCACCAGCTCGGCGGTAATGGCGCGCGCCATCATCAGGCTGCGCAGGATGGGGCGCAGCGCACGGATGTTCTTGTCTATTCCCCGGTCGCGCAGACGCTCCATCAGGTTGAACACCGTGGATGGGCTGGCCTGCACCAGCTTCAGGATGTACAGCCGGGAAACGACCCGGTCGAGCGAAGGCGTTTTCATAGGCGCAGGTGACGCAGCCAAAGGTGCGGTAAGTCTAATCATCATGCGCAGCCCGAGACTGCTGACGCAGCCAGGCTCCTCTTCTTGAATGGCTAAAAAAACGGGGTGCACGCAGTGGCACCCCGAAAGCTTGCTAGTTTCGCGCCGCCTGGGCGGCGCGATGGTTCAGGAACGCCACGGAGCGTTATTCTTCCTGGAACGCTTCTTCGCGCTTCGCCTTGATCGACGGCAGCGCCACCACGGCCACCAGTGCGGCTGCAGCAATCAGCAGACCCACCGACAGCGGACGGGTGAAGAACACCGTGAACTCGCCACGCGACAGCAGCAGCGTACGGCGGAAGTTTTCTTCCATCATCGGTCCCAGCACGAAGCCCAGCAACAGCGGAGCCGGCTCGCACTTGAGCTTCAGGAACAGGTAGCCGATCACACCGAAGGCGGCCGCCATGAACACGTCGAAGGTCTGGTTGTTGACCGAGTACACGCCAATGCAGCAGAACGTCAGAATGGCCGGGTACAGGAAGCGATACGGCACGGTCAGCAGCTTCACCCAGATACCGATCATCGGCAGGTTCAGGATGATCAGCATCAGGTTGCCGATCCACATCGAGGCGATCAGGCCCCAGAACAGCGACGGGTTGCTGGTCATGACCTGCGGGCCCGGCTGGATGTTGTGGATCGTCATCGCGCCCACCATCAGCGCCATCACGGCGTTGGGCGGAATGCCCAGCGTCAGCAGCGGGATGAACGAGGTCTGTGCCGCGGCGTTGTTGGCCGATTCCGGACCTGCCACGCCTTCGATGGCGCCCTTGCCAAACTCGTGTGCGTACTTCGAGGTCTTCTTTTCCAGCGAGTAGGCTGCAAACGAAGCCAGCGCCGCACCGCCGCCCGGCAGGATACCCAGTGCCGAACCCAGCATCGTGCCACGCAGCACGGCAGGGATCATGCGCCGGAAGTCGTCGCGGGTCGGGAACAGGTTCGTCACCTTGTTCGTGAACGTCTCGCGGGCTTCCTTCTGCTCCAGGTTCGCGATGATTTCCGCGAAACCGAACATACCCATTGCCAGCGCCACGAAATCGATGCCGTCGGTCAGTTCGGGCACGTCGAACGAGAAGCGCGCAGCGCCCGAGTTCACGTCGGTACCGATCAGGCCCATCAGCAGGCCCAGCACGATCATCGCCACAGCCTTGGGCAGCGAGCCCGAAGCCAGCACCACGGCACCGATCAGGCCCAGCACCATCAGCGAGAAGTACTCGGCGGGACCGAACTTGAATGCCAGTTCCGACAGCGGCGTTGCGAAGGCAGCCAGGATCAGCGTAGCCACGCAGCCTGCGAAGAACGAACCGATACCGGCGGTGGCAAGCGCCACGCCAGCGCGGCCGCGCCGTGCCATCTGGTAGCCGTCGATGGTGGTCACCACGGACGACGATTCACCCGGCAGGTTCACCAGGATGGCGGTGGTGGAACCACCGTACTGCGCGCCGTAGTAGATACCGGCCAGCATGATCAGCGCGGCCACCGGGGGCAGCGAGTACGTCACCGGCAGCAGCATGGCGATGGTAGCCAGAGGCCCGAGGCCCGGCAGCACGCCGATCAGCGTACCCAGCACGCAGCCCAGGAAGGCGTATGCCAGGTTCTGCAGGGTCAGTGCCGTGGAGAAGCCCAGGGCAAGGTGTTCAAACAATTCCATTTGGGGCGACTCCTTAGCCGGTGATGAAGGCAGGCCACACCGGCATCTGCAGGTTGATGCCGTACACGAACGCGCCCATGCTGATCAGCACGAGCACGACGCTGTTGAGCAGCGCGCCCTTCCAGCTGAACTCATGGCTGGCCATCGACGACACGATCACCAGCACAAACACCGACAGCACCATGCCGAGCGGCTTGAGCAGCAGGCCGAACAGCACGACGGAACCCAGGATCCACAGCAGGATCTTCAGGTCCCAGCGGGCCAGCTGGTCTTTCTCACCCTTGGACGACAGGGCCCCGATCGTCACGACCGCACCCAGCAGTGCAAGCACCAGCCCGAGCAGGAACGGGAAGTATCCAGGACCCATCTTGGCGGCTGTTCCCATGGAATAGCCGCGAGCGACGAAGGAAAAGCCCAGGCCGACCAGAACGAACATCAGGCCGGAGGCAAAGTCCTTTTGGCTGCGTATGCGCAAAACGATTCTCCTCAAAGTTGTGAAAGCGGTACGCGTGGATCGCCGGCTCTGGCAGGCCACGCTGCGAACGCGCGAGTGCGGACACGTTCGACGCGATGGGACGAACGATAAAAATGGGAACTTTCAGCCGCCTTTCATTTGTCTGGGGTTTAGGGTATTTCCCGATACCTGCTTCAGCAGCCATCCTATTGCAATACATCACGTTGTGATGTATTTACCGCGCCACGAATGCGTCGGCGCAAGGCAATTGAAAGGCGTGGCAGAAAGACGAATGAAAGGAAAGACCGCGCAGTGAGGCGGCTGCGCGGCGGCGGGGCATCGCGCAGCTTTCGACTTGCTTACAGGCGCGCCGGGCGGCGGCAGACAGAGGTCATATGTATGGTCATGCAGACGGCCTGGTTTATGTGTGCATGCGTCATGTTGTTCAGCGGACTGCTTCGGCACCGGCGTCGACGTCCTCGCATGGGCATCCCATGCTGGTGTCGGGCGCCTGTCCCACCGCTTCCGGGTGCGGCGTGGCGGGCAGGATATGGCTGCGCTTCCAGTTGCCGAACCGGTAATAAAGGAAGGCCAGCACCACCGAAACCACCGACCCCAGCGGGAAACTCCACCAGATCGATTCGGCCCCGACATGCTTTGCCAGGCCCCATGCGAACGGCAGCCGGATCACCCACATCGAGATAAACAGGATGACCAGCGGCGCCATCACCGCGCCGGTTGCCCGCACCGTGCCGAACACCACGATGGTGAATCCGAACAGGATGAACGACCAGAGCACCACCCGGTTGATATGCTGCGCGATCTCGATCGCCACGCTGTCGTCGCCCAGGAAGATGCCGAGCGAATGGCGGTTGAACAGGTAGACCAGCGCCACGAGCGCGCCGGTCATCAGCACGTTGAACAGCAGGCCCACCTGCGTGATGCGCGACACGCGCGCCCACAGGCCCGCCCCTACGTTCTGCGCCACCATCGACGACACGCTGGCCCCGACGGCCAGCGCCGGCATCTGTACATACGTCCACAACTGCGACGCCACGCCATAGGCGGCCGTGGTCTGCGATCCGTAGCCGTTGACCAGTGACATCATCACGATGGCCGACGACGAGATCACCACCATCTGCAGCCCCATCGGCAGGCCCTTGGCGACCAGCGCCCTGAGGATGGCCGTATCGGGCTTCAGCAGCGCCAGTTGCGTGCGATGCAGCAGCAGGAAGTGCTTGCGGCGGTAGAGCAGCACGATCATCGCCACCAGGCTGGTCATCTGCGCGATCAGCGTTGCCAGGGCGGACCCGGCAATGCCAAGCGCCGGGATCGGGCCCACGCCGAAGATCAGCACCGGGTTCAGCACCACGTCGAGTACCGCCGACAGCAGCATGAAATAGAACGGCGTGCGCGAGTCGCCTGCACCGCGCAGCGTCATCATCACGAAGTTGTAGAAATACATGAACGGCAGCGCCACGAAGATGATGCGCAGGTAGATCACGGCCAGCGGCGCGGCGTCTAGCGGCGTCTGCATCGCCGCCAGGATCTGCGGCGTGAAGACAAAACCCAGCGCCGCGGCCAGCACCGACAACCCCACGAAGAACGTGGTGCTGGTGCCCACCACCCGGCGTGCCTCATCGATATCGCGCGCCCCGATGGCCTGGCCGATCATGATCGTGTTGGCCATGCTGATGCCGAACACCACGCCCAGCAGGAAGAACAGGATGATGTTGGCATTGGACGTGGCGGTCAGCGCCGCCTCGCCCAGGTAACGGCCGACCCATACGGAGTTGATCGAGGCGTTCAGCGACTGGAGGATGTTGCTGCCCAGCACGGGCAGCGAGAACATCAGCAACGTCCGGCCAATCGGGCCGGTGGTCAGTCTGGCATCGGGCTTCATAGGGAAATCGGTTTTGCCGCGCTGCAACATGAACGGCTCGCGCGGGAGGGGTGGATGAGCAACAAGCAGGCGGCAGACCCGTCAGTCTAGTTCGCGGCCCGGCCCCGTGCCACCGGCAATCCGCTGACACGCAAGGGGCGATTATCGGCCAACCATCATCTCTGTGCGCAATCCGGCCCGAAGCGTTAAGCTTGCGTTTTTCCGACCGATCGTTCGCGGCCGCCGGCCGGCGCGCCGTCCCAACCCGCACAGGAGACACGCATGGTGTACCAGGATCTCGCCCTCTACATCGATGGAGAATTCGTCAAGGGAGGCGACCGGCGCGAGCAGGACGTCATCAACCCGGCCACCCAGGAACTGCTTGGCAAGCTGCCCCACGCCAGCAAGGCCGACCTGGACCGCGCGCTGGCCGCCGCCCAGCGTGCCTTCGAGACGTGGAAGAAGACCTCGCCGCTGGAGCGCTCGGCCATTCTGCGCCGCGTGGCGGAACTGACCCGCACGCGCGCCAGGGAAATCGGCCGCGATATCACGCTGGACCAGGGCAAGCCGCTGGCCGAAGCCGTGGCCGAAGTCACCATCTGCGCCGAGCACGCCGAATGGCACGCCGAGGAATGCCGCCGGATCTACGGCCGGGTGATCCCCCCGCGCAACCCCAATGTGCGCCAGATCGTGGTGCGCGAGCCGATCGGCGTCTGCGCGGCGTTCACGCCGTGGAATTTCCCGTTCAACCAGGCCATCCGCAAGATCGTGGCGGCCATCGGCGCCGGCTGCACGCTGATCCTGAAAGGGCCCGAGGATTCGCCCAGCGCCGTGGTGGCACTGGCCCGCCTGTTCCACGATGCAGGCCTGCCCCCGGGCGTGCTGAACATCGTCTGGGGCGTGCCCAGCGAAGTGTCCACCTACCTGATCGAGTCGCCGATCGTGCGCAAGATCTCGTTCACGGGCTCGGTGCCGGTGGGCAAGCAGCTGGCCGCGATGGCCGGCGCCCATATGAAGCGCGTGACGATGGAACTGGGCGGCCATTCGCCGGTGCTGGTGTTCGACGACGCCGATATCGAGCCGGCCGCCGAGATGCTGGCCCGCTTCAAGCTGCGCAATGCCGGCCAGGTCTGTGTATCGCCGACGCGCTTCTACGTCCAGGAAAAGGCGTACGACCGCTTCCTGGCGCGCTTTACCGAGGTGATCGGATCGATCAAGGTCGGCAACGGCCTGGACGACGGCACCCAGATGGGCCCGCTGGCGCACGAGCGCCGCATTGCCTCGATGGAACAGTTCCTGGATGACGCCAGCCATCGCGGCGGCAAGATCGTGGCCGGCGGCTCGCGCATCGGCGACAAGGGCTTCTTCTTTGCCCCGACCGTGGTGACCGATCTGCCCGACGACGCCAAGCTGATGGTGGACGAGCCGTTCGGCCCGGTGGCGCCGGTGACGCGCTTCAAGGACACCGAGGAAGTGCTGCGTCGCGCCAACAGCCTGCCGTTTGGCCTGGCGTCGTACGTGTTCACGAACTCGCTGAAGACGGCCCACCAGGTCTCGAACGGCCTGGAAGCCGGCATGGTCAACATCAACCACTTCGGCATGGCGCTGTCGGAAACGCCGTTCGGCGGCATCAAGGATTCGGGCATCGGCAGCGAAGGCGGCCAGGAGACCTTTGACGGCTACCTGGTGACGAAATTCATTACGCAGGTCTAAGCCTTGCCTTACCCCTCTCCCGCCTGCGGGAGAGGGGCATCCCGCCCCTTCTGCCGTACCGTCGCCCTGCGTCGCCCTCCGCCTGGCTACTTCCCGCCCTTCGCCTTTCGGTAGTCTTCTGCGTAGATCTTCCACTGCGCCAGCGACACGTCGCGCCCATGCCGCGCCAGCCGTAGCGCCATGGACTGCCAGCGACCGCCCGCGGCGTAGTCCTGCAGCTTCTCGATCCGGTCCGCCGCCTGATGGCCGCAGCCACGCAGGTGCGCCCACGCCGCCGCACGCGCCATGGTGCCGAGTACATCGAGCAACGCCACCTTATTGCGGCAATGCGCCAGGTCCACGCGATCGGTGGTTGGCTGCAGGCTCTTGACGACGAACGACTCGCGCCGATCCAGCGCCACATACGACAGCAGCGCTGGCGACGCCGCCTGCATGATCTGCTGGGATGTGACCACGCGCTGGGCGTCGCTGCTCCAGTGCGGCTGGTGACGTTGCATGTCCACCCAGGCGCTGGGCGCCGCACGCTTGATATCGACAAGCCGGCGTGACGTGGGCAGTTGCGTGTCATGCACCAGCACGACGTAGCGCTCCAGCCCAAGGCTGCCCACCCCGGCCACGCGGCGGGCGACGTCTTCCCCGGTAAAGCGATGGCCGTGATGCTCCTGCTGCGAGTAGATGGCGAGGATTTGCGCGGCGCGATCACGCTGATCACGGTCTGCACGCAGCGCCCGCCGGTCGACGTTGAGCCGCCGGCGCCCGCCGCGCATCACGGTACGCGCCGCCAGCAGCGCGCCGCGCCGTCGGCGCTTCACCTGCCTCAGCAACGTGGCGACCAGTCCGGTTGCCGTGGCGCGTTCGATCCAGCGCGGCTTGCCGGTGCGCAGCGTATGCGTATATTCGCCCAGCATGTTGGCGCACGCCACGCGCGCATCCGCTTCGGACAGCCCATATTGGTGGGCGGCCACCAGTACGCTCGACAGCATGCGTACGGCATCCACGGTGAATGGCGCCACCAGCGCATCGTCGAAATCGTTCAGGTCGAAGTACACCAGCCCGTTGTCGCCCTTGAAGGAACCGAAATTCTCCACATGCAGGTCGCCGCAAACGTAGGTGCGCGGCGCATCGAGCCCGATCTCGCCTCGCAGCGACGCCGCATAGAGATGGTTGGTGCCACGAAAGAACGCGAATGGCTCCGCCGCGATGGCGGCAAGCTTCATGGTCAGCCGGTCTGGATCACGGCCATGGTTGTAGAGCAGGATGCTTTCGGTGACGGCGTGCATAGGCGAGGTCCGGGGTGGATACGTCGCGGCACCCGCCGCCGGCCGGTGGACACTAGCGGAAAAATGCGCCGCGGGTCAGGAAAGTGTAATCCGCTTCGGCCGCCATGAGCCATACCAGTACGAGCAGGCACAGTGGCGGCAGCAGTATCGCGCAGATCAGGGCCATGCGTTCCCAGGCCATATGCATGAACACGGCGATGATCAGTCCGGCCTTGAGCACCATGAACAGCAGAAGCAGGAACCAGCGCAGGTGGCCCGTCAGGTTGAAGTAGTCCACCATATACGACATGGTGGACAGCACGAACAGCAGCAGCCAGACCTTCAGGTACAGCCTGATCGAATGCGACTGCCCGCCGTGCTCCTGGGCCGGCTCGGCGTGCGGCGCCGCTTGAGTTGGTGTCGATGCCATGATGCGCCTCACCACAGGTAGAACAGCGCGAAAATGAAGACCCAGACCAGGTCCACGAAGTGCCAGTACAGACCGGCGATCTCCACCGGCTGGTAGTTGCCGCTGATGTCGTAATGGCCGCGAAGCACCTTGCTGGCGATCACCAGCAGGTAGATCACGCCACACGTCACGTGAAAGCCGTGGAATCCCGTAATCATGAAGAACACGGAACCGAATTGCGCGGCACCATGCGGGTTGCCCCACGGCCTCACGCCTTCCAGGACGATGAGCTTGGTCCATTCGAATGCCTGCATGCAGACGAAGACTTCCCCCAGCCACGCCGTCACGAACATCAGCTTGGCGCAGTTCATCCGGTCGCGCCGATAGGCGCAGTTCACCGCCATGGCCATCGTGCCGCTGCTGGTGATCAGCGTAAACGTCATGATCGCGATCAGCAGCATGGGCACCTGCCGGCCGCCGATGTTCATGCCGAAAAGTTCGGCCACGTTCGGCCAGGGCACCGTGGTCGAGATTCGCACGGTCATGTAGCCGGTCAGGAAACAACTGAAGACGAAGGTGTCGGACAGCAGGAATATCCACATCATCGCCTTGCCCCACGACACCTTGAACGCGCGCTGGTCCGAAGACCAGTCTGCGACCAGGCCGCGCAGGCCGCCCGGTGGGTGATCGTGCGGCGACGCCACCGGCGTGGAGAGTTGCGAACTCATCGGTGTACCTCCCTCATCCCCGGCCGCAGATGTAGTTGACGACCTCGGGCGTCAGCCAGGCCAGCGCTGCCAGCAGCACGACCCACACTGCCAGCAGGAAGTGCCAGTAACGTGCGCAAAGACCGATGCGCACCTGGGTACGCGTGCCGCTGCCACGGTCGAACGCCACAAACGCAAAGCCCACGAGCCCGCCGATCATGTGAAGGCCGTGCATCGCCGTAAACAAATAGAAGAAGCTGCCGGCGGGATTGCCGGCCGGCACCACATGCGCGGCGTACAGCGCCGCCCACGCCCAGAGCTGCGAGCCCACGAACGCCAGCGCGCCCAGTCCGCCCAGGCGCAGCGCCCCGCGCGCCCGCGCCATCCGTCCGGCCCCGGCCGCCCGCGACGCCACCGCCATCGACACGCTGGCCGTCGCCAGCAACACGGTCGACAACCAGACCTGCCAGGGCAAGGCGATCTGGTGCCAGTCGGGGCTATCCATGCGCATGATGTATGCCGCCAGGAACAGCGTGAACAGCGCCGTCACCACGCCCATGAACACCCACAGCCCGGTGCTGCCCGGTGCGCGCTGGCCATGTCCATGCATGGCATCGCCGCCCGCGCCGCTGCCGGGCGAATCGGGCGATACGCGAAACACACCGGCGCTGGCGTCGGCGGCCATCGGATCGGCATTCATGCAACGGCTCCCCGGCTGGGATGCGGCTCGGGCTCGGCCCCGCCGGCATCGGGTGGCGCATTCTGCGCGATAAAGTCCTCGCTGGCGCCCGGCACGCTGTACGCATAGGCCCAGCGGTACACCACGGGCAGATGCGGCCCCCAGTTGCCGTGCACGGGTGGCGTCTGTGGGGTCTGCCATTCCAGCGACGCGGCGCGCCACGGGTTGCCCCCGGCCGCATGACCGTGCCGCAGGCTCCAGAACAGGTTGAAGACGAACAGTAGCTGGGCCGCCGCCACCACGAAGGCAGCCAGGGAGATATACATGTTCATCGTGTGCGCCGACTCCGGGATGAAGCTGTAGTTGTCCCATGCGTAGTAGCGGCGCGGCATGCCCATGATGCCCAGGTAGTGCATCGGGAAGAAGATGGCATAGGTGCCCACGAACGTCACCCAGAAATGGATGCGGCCCATGGTGTCGTTGAGCATGCGCCCGGCCACCTTCGGATACCAGTGGTAGATGCCGCCAAATACCACAAGGATTGGCGACACCCCCATCACCATGTGAAAGTGCGCCACCACGAAATAGGTGTTGGAAAGCGGTATGTCGACGCTGACGTTGCCAAGGAACAGCCCGGTCAGGCCGCCAATCACGAAGGTGCTGATGAACGCGATGGCAAACAGCATCGGCACCGTGAAATGGATATCGCCACGCCACAGCGTGATGACCCAGTTGTACACCTTGATCGCCGTGGGTACAGCGATGATCAGCGTGGTCGTGGCGAAGAAGAAGCCGAAGTACGGGTTCATGCCGCTCACGAACATGTGGTGCGCCCAGACCACCACGGACAGCAACCCGATCGCCAGGATGGCCCAGACCATCGTGCGATAGCCGAAAATGCTCTTGCGCGAATGCACGCTGACCAGGTCGGAGACGATGCCGAACGCCGGCAGCGCCACGATATACACCTCGGGATGGCCGAAGAACCAGAACAGGTGCTGAAACAGCAGCGGGCTGCCGCCCTTGTAGTTGAGCTGCTGGCCCATCGATACCATGGCGGGCATGAAGAAGCTGGTGCCCAGCGTCTTGTCGAGCAGCATCATCACGCCGGAGACGAACAGCGCGGGAAACGCCAGCAGCGCCAGGATGGTGGCCATGAAGATGCCCCACACGGCCAGCGGCATGCGCAGCATCGTCATGCCTTCGGTGCGCGCCTGCAGCACCGTGGTCACGTAGTTCAGGCCGCCCATGGTGGCCGCGACGATGAAGATCAGCAGCGAGACCAGCATCAGGATGATGCCCCACTCGTGCCCCGGCGTTCCGGGCAGGATCGCCTGCGGCGGATACAGCGTCCATCCCGCGCCCGTGGGCCCGCCAGGCACGAAAAAGCTGGTCAGCAGCACGATCACCGACAGGAAGTAGACCCAGAAGCTGAGCATGTTCAGGAACGGGAACACCATGTCCCGCGCTCCCACCATCAGCGGGATCAGGTAATTGCCGAATCCGCCCAGGAACAGCGCCGTCAGCAGGTAGATCACCATGATCATGCCGTGCATGGTGACGAACTGGTAGTAGCGATTGGCGTCGATGAAATCGAACTTGCCCGGAAACCCCAGCTGCATGCGCATCAGATTGGACAGCGCCACGCCCACCAGCCCCACGAAGATCGCCACCAGCGTGTATTGCACGGCAATCACCTTGTGATCCTGGCTCCAGATGTAGCGCGCCCAGAAGCTTTGCGGGCCGTGATGGGCGGCATCGTCGGCGTAGGCCATCGTGTCCCTCCTTGCCTATTTCCCGGCCTGGGGCGCCGCACCGGCGCCGGAGCCCAGCGAATGGATATAGGCGGACAGCGCCGCCACTTCCGCGTCGGTCACGGGCAGCTTCGGCATGACCGGGCCGAAGCCCTTGACCACCCGCGCCTGCGGATCCTCGATTTCCTTTCTCAGGAAGGCGTCGTCGACGGTGGCGCTGCTGCCGTCGGTGAACGTCTGCGTGCTGCCAAACAGCCCCTTCCACGTTGGCCCCACGCCCTGTGTGCCGTCGATGCTGTGACATGCCACGCAGCCCTTGCTCTGCGCCAGCGCCCGGCCCTGCTCGACACTGCCACTGGCACCCGAACCGGCGGCCACGCCGGTGCCCGGCAGTCCGGCCGGCTGCGCGGCCTTGGCCTGGGTCATCGCAAAGGTCTGCTGTTTTGCCAGCCATGCATCGAAGGCCGCGAGATCCTCCACCACGACATGTCCGCGCATGTTGTAGTGCCCCACCCCGCAAAGCTGGGCGCACAGGATGTCGAACTTGCCCGCCTGCGTGGGCGTGAACCAGAACGATGTGACCATGCCGGGCACCATGTTCATGCGCGCCCGGAACGGCGGCACGTAGAAATCGTGCAGCACGTCCTTCGATCTCAGCAGCACCTTGATCGGCCGGTTCAGCGGCAGGTGGACTTCCGGCCCCAGTACGACCACATCGTCCTGGCCGTTCGGGTCATCCGGGTTGAGCCCCATCGGATTGGTGGCGCTGGTGAAGCGCGGATCGGTGGTACCGAGTACGCCACCCCGGCCGGGAAAGCGGAAGGCCCATTGCCATTGCTGGCCCACCACCTCCATCGCCATCGCCTCGTGAGGCGGCCTGACATAGTCGGCATAGACGATCAGCCCCGGTGCCAGCAGCGCCATGATGCCGACCGCGCTGAGGCCGATCAGCCAGTGCTCCAGCCGACGGTTCTCGGGTTCGTAGGCGGCGCGGTGGCCTTCGCGATGCCGGAAGCGCCAGACGATGTAGCCCAGCAGCAAATTGATGCCGACGAAGAACAGGCCGGTGATGACGAGGGTAATGGTGAGCGTGTCGTCCATCTGTTGCCAGTTGGACGCCAGCGGTGTCAGCCACCATGGGCTCAGGAAATGAAAGAGCACCGAAGCGGCAACCATGATGACGAGCACGACCGCTATCGCCATGTCCCCCTCCTCTTACGCACGCAAGGGAACGGGCCGGAAGGCAGGGGCAGGCGGGTGCGCCCGTTCACGCACGTGGAATAAGACTAGTGCATCGGTTCAGGCCCCTGCAAGGCGACACACGCGCCGTCGCGTTCGGCGCCGCTCGCGGGCCGGTGCGCCCGGTGTCTCGCGTGCGGCACAGCAAAAAAATGGCAGTGGGAACCTTGCCGGTCCCGACTGCCATCCGTGGCGCACGCGGGCCGTGGCTCCCGGCCATGCCGTGCGCGCAACGCATTGCATCACATGACGATGTATCTAATGCACGACATCGCGCGATTCCAGTTTCCAGTAGCACAGCGCGATGCACATGCCGAAGATCAGGTGCCCCACCAGCGTGTGCCAGCCGCGCGCATCGACAAACCAGGGGAAGGCGGCCGTCATCACGTAGAAGTTGAACAGGTAGACCACCACCCCGAACGCGGCGCCCACCAGCATCGACATGCCCACGCTGGAATCAAGCTGGAACGGCGCGATCAGGGCACAGAGCACGCAGCCCAGCACAATGCCGATCACGAAGTGAATGATCAGCGCCACGGCCACCGTGCTGACGCTGAACATCGACGTCTGCAGCACGTCGCGCCCCATCACGATGGCGGCGATCAGGCGAGTGGTGCCCCACGGATGCACGCCAGCCACCATGCTCGACCAGAACATCTCCACAACGATCAGCAACGCACCCGCGGCCAGGCCCGATACCGCGGCGGCAGACCAGTCGGGCAGGCGGCGCACGTAATGGTGCGAATGCATGTGAAGTTCCATAGCTCCCTCCATTGGTGACCGATGATGGCCATCATGAGTCCAGCATAGGACACCGGGCATGGCACGTGCGCACGCTGGGGCCCGGTCACGTGTTGTGCAGCGCGGCGTGGCACACGTGCTGCCTGCCAGAAGCTTCCTGTGCGATACATGCGCGCCACGCAGGAAATCCTGCAAGCGTTTCAAACATTGCGGGACAACCCTGACGCTTCCGGCCTTGTATTCGCCACCCACGGCCTATACTGGAAACAGAAAGAAACAAGACAGGAGACCGCCATGATTCACCTTCAGGCGCACGATCTTGTATTTTTGATCCCCATGGCACTCGTCGGGCTGTTGGCGATGGGTGCGATCCCGGTGGCCGCCAAGGCGCTGCGTATCAGTTGCCGTTGCGCGGGCGCCATCATCGGGGTACTGCTGGGGGTGCTCGTGCTGGAAGCGCTGCCACTGCTGATATAGCGGCCGGTAGCTCGGGAGTGAGGCGCCTTTGAGAGAGAAGGAGGCGCGATGTCGCTGACACTGCTCGCTGCCGCGATGGCCGCGCTGCTGGTACTGACCGTGGCGTCCGCGCTATGGCGCTGCAGCCATCCATACCGGATGCGCTACACGCGATGCGCACGCCGGCGCGCGCGCGCCGGGCTGTGCAGGGAGTTGCGGCAAAGACACTCCCACATGCCGTGAATCCCGGGCGGGATTCAGATCTCGATCATCGAGAAGTCGCCCTTGCTGACGTCGCACTCCGGGCAACGCCAGTCTTCGGGGATATCTTCCCAGCGCGTGCCGGGCACAATGCCGTCCTCGGGCCAGCCCTGTTCCTCGTCGTACACCCACCCGCAAATCAGGCAAACCCAGGTCTTGTAGGCAATCGCTTCCTGCTCCAACACTCGCTCCTTTGATCGTCAAACTTTTAGTCCGGGGCGAATGATACGCGGTTTCGATGCTGCCCCCCGGCGCGGCGTTCGAAGCTTCCGTTCAAACGCCGCGGCCGGCGGCATGCCCGGGCAACACCTACTGCCGGATCGAAAAGTCGACGCGGTTCGGCGTGCCCTTGTCCTTGATGCCCTCGGCGGTCAGCTTGGGCGCCGTCAGGAACAGCTTCGCGTCGGGCACCTTGCCGTCACGCTCCAGCGACTGCTTGACCGCCAGCGCACGCTGGTCCGCCAGCGCACGCAGTTCGGCATCGGTGACGGGTGCATTCTCCAGCAGCAGCTTTTCCATCTCGCCCGGCGGCAGCGACTTGTTGAGGCCGATGAAGTTCTTGGGCTTCTTGAACGACTCGCGCTTGTACACCGCTTCGAGGTACTTGGGGTACTCCTGCTTCGACACGGTCACCCGGGCGCCCTGGTCGCCGCCCTCGCCCTCTTCGGCCTGGGCGCCAGCCTGGGCCGAACGGCGCAGGTCGCGCTGCTTGGCCTCGGCCACGCGCTGGTCCAGCCAGACGCGGCGCGCGCCATCGGCGTCGGTAGCCGGGTCGATACGCCCGCTGATTTCCAGCCGCAGCGACGGGCGATCATTGAGCGCCTTGCCCACGGTCTCGATCTTCTTGCGCGCGTCATCGGTCAGCGTCGACGACCCCGGCGCGAATTCGATATAGCCAAGCTCCTCGCCGCCACCGCCAAATGCCGATGCGATCAGCGAGAACGGCGACGTGATCGCCTTCGTCAGCAGGTTCACGATCACGCGCATGATCACGCCGCCAATGCTGAACTCCGGGTCCGACAGCGATCCCGATACCGGCAGATTGATGTCGATGACGCCGTTGCGGTCCTTGAGCAGCGACACGGCCAGCAGCACCGGCAGCTTGACGGCATCGGGACTATCCACCTTGTCGCCAAATGTGAGCTGGTCCAGGTACAGGTGGTTCTTCGCGTCCAGCTTGCCGTTCTCGATCTTGTACGCCACATCGACGGTCAGCTTGCCCTTGGTGATCGGGTAGCCCGCGTACTTGGCTGCGTACGGCGTCAGACGCGTCAGCTCCACGCCGGCAGCCTTGGCCGCGATGTCCAGGTAGAGCTGCTCGCCCAGCGGATTGAGCTTGCCGCTGATGCTGACCGGCGCATCGTCGTCGAGCCGACCATCAAGTACCAGGTCGGCCGGCGTGGGATCTGCCGACGACACCTTGGACACCGAACCCTTCATGTCGGTCAGGTTGGCCGAGTAGTTCGGCTTGACGAAGAAGTCCGAGAAATTGATGTTGCCTTTGTTGATCGTCACGCCACCCAGGCGGATCTGGGGCTTCGGGCCAGCAGCTTCCCTGGCGGGCGCAGCGGAGGCAGCCTGCGGGGTAGGCTTTGCCTCCGGCGCCGATGCCGGACTGGCCTGCGTCAGGCTCGTCGACGGGGCGGCCTCGCCCTTCTCCGCGCCACCGGCCATCACGTCCTGCAGGTTCAGCCGGCCGTTGGCATTGAGGATCACGCGCGCATAGAAGTCGTTCAGCGCCACATTGCTGACGCCCACCTGCAGCGGCCCCTTGGCATCGTCCATGTTGAAATCGATGCCATTGATCGCCAGCGCGCGCCAGCGCAGGAAGTCGTCGCCGGTAATGCGGTCGACGGTACGCACGTTGCCGGCAAACGCATTGCCGTTGAAGCGCACGGCGATCGGCTTGCCGGCCGGCGCATCGTAGGCCACCTTGCCCTTGACCGTCATGGTGCCGCTGCGCAGCGCGGCGTTGAAGCGGTCGGCCATATACGGCTGCAGCGGCGCCATGTCGAGATCGCGCAGGTCCAGCTGCAGTTGCGCGGCGGGCCCGGTCGGCATGACCTGCCCGTCGATGTTCATGACGCCCTTGCGGCCGCTTTCCGCGTGCAGCTTCATCGGCAGCGCCCCCGGCGACAGCGGCCAGGTGATGGTGCCGGTGCTCAGCCCGATATTGCGGAACTGGTGGATCACCGGACGGCCCCGATTCGCTTCGGCCGGCGCATAGTCCGCCAGCCGCGCCTCGCCGCCATCCACGGCCACCTTGCCAACACGCACCTTCCAGCCAGGCGCAGCCGCATCGCCGTTGGGCTGGGCCTGCGGCACGGGCCTGGCGGCGGTCTTCTGCGCCGCTGCCTTCTGTTCGGCGGACTCAGTCGCCCAGATCTGCGCCGATTCCAGCAGCTGGCCGCGGCGATCACGCGTGGCCGCGAAGCGCGGCTTCACCAGCGCCACCTGCCCGGCCTCGAAGGTCTGCCTGGCGAGATCCAGCTGGATATCGTCCAGGATCAGCTTGTCGGCGTTGATCAGCGGCAGGTTGGCACCTTCAGCGTCCGCCACGCGGGACGTGCGCACGTTACGCGCCGCCCGGGCGCCGCGCCTGGCCGGCGCGGCCCGGGCATCGTCGTCGCCGTCATTGGCGGCGGCCGATGTGCCCGACGACGCCGACGAAGCCGCCGCCACCTTTACCGGATCGCGCGTGGCCACATAGACCGGCGAAAGCTCGATCCTCGATTTCTGCAGCGTGAACTGGAATACCGGCTGCGTCCAAGCCATCGTGTAATGCAGTTCGGCATTGACGGCGGTCTCGCCGAACTGGCTGTGCAGCGCACGCGGCCACCACGCCGAAAAGCCCTGCGGCCGCAGGGCCGCCGTTTCCAGCGTACCTGTCAGCGTGCCCTGCTTCAGGCCCAGTTCGCCGGTGTGCTTGACGGTCTGACCATTGGCAATCGTGATGTTGGCATCGAGCTTCGCCGGCTTCTCGCCGGTGCTGGCCAGGTTGGCGATATCGATGTTGACCGGGCCGATATCGAGCTTTCCGGGGCCGGACGGCGCCAGTTCGTCGACAAACCCGAGCCGGGCCTCCTTCACCGTCACGCGGTCGACGGCATACGACCATGGCACCTCTTCGGCCTTGGGCGGCGCCTGCACGCCTGCCGCTGCAGGCGCGGAGGCAGAGGCTGCCGCGGCAGGCGATGCGGCCGCCGCGGCCGAAGCAGGCGCTGCCGTCCTGGCCGGTGCCTGCGCAGCGGCGTTCGGCGCTGGCGCGCCTTCAGGCAGGAAGGCGCTCGCCAGGTTCAGCGTACCGTCCTGGCGGCGCAGCGCCTGCAGGTCGAATCCTTCAAGTTCGATGCTCTTGACGTGCGCGGTATGCGCCAGCGGCTCCACGCGGTCCAGGTCGACGGCCAGGCGGCCCGCCTTGACGATCGGCGCGCCGGCATGCGTCTGGACGTCGGCTTCGCGCAGTGCGATCGTGCCGGACACATACAGGTCCTGCTTGTCCTTTTCCTGCCGGAAGCCGACCTTCAGGCGGGTATCGAGGAGCCCGCCCTTGACCTGCGCATCCTTGAGTTTTGGCGCGAACGCCATGTACTTCGCCACCTCCAGCCCGTCCAGATTGACGCTGAGATCGGTCTGGTGGCTGTCGGAAAACGGCTGCGACGTGCCATCCAGCGCCAGCGGCGTGCCGTTGATCTTGGCAAACAGCGACGGACGTGTATTGATCGTCACATCGTGTGGCAGGTTCGACAGGAACGGCAGCGTCAGCGTGAAGTTCTCCACGCGCTGTACGGTATCGAGCAGCTTGTCGTCATAGACAAAGCTGCTGTTGGACACGGCGATATTGCTGACCGAGAACCGCGCCGGCTTGCTGTCGGCCGGCTTGGGCGGCTGCGCGGCAAAGCGCTCCTGGATATCGGCGAAACTCATGCGGCCGTCGGCATTGCGCACCACATGCACGTTAAGCCGGTCCACATGGAGGAAATCGACCACGGGCGCCAGACGCCAGATCGACGCGGCCGACGTATTGGCCTCGACCTCGCCCAGCGTCAGCATGGGCGTCTTGCCATCGGGTTCGAAAATGGTCAGGTCGTTCAGCGTCGCGGCCAGTTCGAAAGGCCGGACTTGCGCTGCGCCCAGCGTGACCTTGCGGCCCAGCGCCTCGGTGGCGTTCTTTTCTACCAGGTATTTGATCAGCGGCGGCCCGCCGAAATAGCCGGCCAGCCCGAAAACGGCCAGCGCCGCCACCACACCGCCCGCGACGCGCACTGCCACGCGCCGGCGCGGCGTCGCCATGGCCGCCCCTGTCGCAGCCTGGATGGAATCCTTGAAAGCCATGTCACCCCAGAAAATATGACCCCGCGCATTTGGCGCTTTGTGCCCCGGATTTCACTTGCTTTTGCATTATGGAGACGGATTATGGCAGCGCAAAGGACGATTTAGTATTCAATCTGATGAAAATCGGAGATGAAACACGTCGATCTGGTATCTTTACGCCTTTGCGAAGCGTCCCGTCGTGCCCGCCTGCTTACCCGCCGGCCCCGGTTCGCCAAGTTCGTGTCGTCATCCCTCGGCCGTCTCCCTCCACGTCATCCGTGTTGCGCGCTTCGCATGTGAATGTATCCATGCGAGTCTTTTCATGTCGACCTCCAGCAGTACTGCCGGGGCACTGGGCGCGCAAGGCGGCCACGCCGCCCGCCCGCTGACCGGCCAGGATTACAAGACGCTTGCCCTCGCTGCACTGGGCGGTGCGCTTGAGTTCTACGATTTCATCATTTTTGTTTTCTTCGCCAAGGTAATTGGCCAGCTGTTCTTTCCGGCTTCGGTGCCGGACTGGCTGCGCCTGCTGCAGACCTTCGGCATTTTCGCGGCCGGTTACCTGGCGCGTCCGCTGGGCGGCATCATCATGGCCCACTTCGGCGACCTGCTGGGCCGCAAGAAGATGTTCACGCTGTCGATCCTGCTGATGTCGGTGC
>Ga0102592_1000262_pt1 | contig 113403 bp, 140 predicted proteins | sample AraplaCol_mMF_r2_FD_76861 | JGI IMG/M metagenome (GOLD analysis project Ga0102592, IMG submission 76861) | Arabidopsis root microbial communities from North Carolina, USA - plate scrape MF_Col_mMF_r2 (SPADES assembly) (version 2) | ecosystem: Host-associated > Plants > Roots > Endosphere...
CTTTAGAGATTACTTGATCCAACGCTTCTCAGCGGGGAGATCGGGCTGTTGTTGCTGGCAAGTATCAGCTGTCCCCATCAAGGATGGTAGCTAGTGCACAGCCACCTTAGTATGGGTTGTCCTCACGCATGCGTTCACGGCACTGCTGTAAAGCCCTGATGAGCATGTCGAGTTGAGACTGACGCGTAGCAAGGGGGTGCTCCGCGACAGTAGATCTCAAAATATCATGATGATCAATCCAGAACAGCCCATGAGCTTCGAGGAATTTCTGATACTCGTCATCTGACATTCGTGCCATGGTAGGGATGTCTACCGCGTCGATCTCGATAGTACCTTTGTAGGTTGACATTGATGCCTTTGGTAGGTTGATTAAAAATCGGAAGAATATTACGATTTCCTTAGTTCCGGCCCAAGGCCGTATCGAGAGCATACTGCGCCTCGCGCTGCGCGTCCGCCAGCGGGCCGGCAACAAGGCTTCCATATTCTGCACGCTCGCTTAACTCGCGTGCGCTGGAGCGCTTTTAGCGCATCTTTGATGGCTTCGTTTGCCGCCGATTTATCCGATGTGGTCATGCTGATTTTCCTACGTGCGAAGCGTGTTCTTTCGTACTCCTGGATTACCGGGATTGGCGACGCTTTCAAGCTCCCAGGCCTCGTCCCTGGCCTTGTCCCTTCTCTCTTTATGCGCTAGACAAGCCAGCCGTACTGATTCACGACTTTGCGCATCGGAATCCAAGTATTTGCACTCTTTCTTTCCTGACCTATCTAATGGACATGCGGTGTAGCGATCTGGGCATGAGTTCATAATTTTCCTCTATACTGAATCTGACTTCGTTAGAGCTTGGCAAACTATGAAATCGCTGCGCGGAGAAGTAGCATCGAGGTGAATAACAGAAATGCCGCCTTGTGGTTCCCAACCAGTTTGAAGATACAGATTTGCTTCTATTTCGAGCTGTTTCAGTGCTTCGTCAAGAAACTGGTGCGCTGCTCTCACAGTTTTGTAATTCAATTTTTTCACGAAATTTTCCGGTCCAGGTTACGCGGCCACGGCCGCTTGCTTGTCGTGCTTCTGTTCGAGAACGGTGCGCAGGTAGTCGCCGGCGTCGTACAAGCCGAGGCTAACAGCAAGGGCGCGCAGATCAGCCAGTTGGGCGTTGGTGCTGTCTTGGCGCCGCGGCTGTTGAGGTATCGCCGCCAGCATCCCTTTCAAATTTTCAGACATATCGTTTTCCGTTTATTTGTGACGATGAAACTCGTCCACCAACCTTGCAGCCACATAGCCACAGCAGAATGCGACCACTACTGCTACGCCTATAATGCCCGCGAAATACTTTGCGATCCCAGCTACGATCCATAAAGCGATAATACCCAACGCGATTTTCCAACCTGACGGCCCTCTATCACCGCGCATAATCTCGTCTTCTCGGCTCATGATATTCCTTACTTGTCGGCGCGATCCGATCTTCTCATTGCACCTTGCTGCGTCGAGCGCGGCAATAGGCGCTACATATCAGTAGCAGGATCGTATGACCGACTAGTGCTGCACGAACTTTCAGTGACTATGAAACCTGCATTTCCAACTGCGTCGACTAAATCGGCTTTAGTGGTCGCACATTGCCCCTTAACTGTGTCGGTGACGATATTGCCATTACACTTAAGATTAACGAGTGTTCCCGCACCTGCACGAGTCATCTTCAATACCCCAAGAAGTGAATCGCGAAGTTGTTTATCTGCAGGAGCAACGACTGTAATTTCCCTATCGGATTGGTACTTGAACACGCTGAATGGCAGAGCCCAGCGCGATCTTGATAGTCGCAATGCCCGAATTCGGCTTCATTTGTTTGGTGAACCGGTCAACATCAAAATCGACTCGGCACAGTTTGCGCAGCACCATCCCTAGTGGTGCATTGACCAAAACTGGAAGGCCATTTACGAAAGTGATGTGCATAGAATTTCCTCTTACAACCCGAAGGCGGTTTTTACGTCAGCCTCATTTGCGCCATCAGGCAAAGTATTGAGGATAGTGATGACGGAGTTCATGGCTACTGCCCAGGTAGCGGCACTCGCTGCATAACACCCGTGATTCACTTCGACGTGTTCGTACAAGCCTGACCCGTTGCGAGGCTCCTTAAAAAAGGCGATAAAGCGTTCTTTGGCAACTAGCCAGGGCATGTCTGCAACTGCCCCTTCGACTTTGCCCCACTCTTCTGGTTTTACAAATCTGATTTGCATAATTATCCTTTTTTTAAATCGACTTACTGCAACACCAATTACTGTTGCAGCGGTAGTTGCTTATTTCCCTTTTGGCGGGTTATTGCCACGACCGCCGCCGGAAGGTTGGCCTGGATTTTTACTCGGTGCATTGTGTGGGACTGGATTTGCCATAACGTTCTCCATAAATTGCGCGCTACCGGCCAAAGCGGAGCGCGAACGCCAGAATTTTATCGAAACGGGGAATTAACTAACAATGAAATGTTTCCCTACTGAAAATTCATTTTAGGTTATTTGCAACGTATGAAATCTCACCAATTATCACAATACATCAGCGAATGCCTGACGAAGCTGCGCCTGAGAAATCTCCAAACACGGATCAATGTGGTCCAACTCGGCGTGCCCGAGCATTAATTGCACGGTGCTGAGTTCAACCCCTTTGGCCAAGAGTCGGCTGGCCATGGTTCGCCGGCCACTGTGAGAGCTTCCGTCCTTGATTCCAGCATCCCTGTACAACTTCGTAACGTGCGCTTGTAACGCGTCACAGGCTGCGTAATCAACCTGCTCGCCAGCCTGATTGACTCGCCGCTTGATATTCATGGAGTAGCGATATCCCTTGAAGGTAAGCACCAGCGTGCTATCTGGCCGCAGGCCACGATAGCGCTTCGGCTCATCGCTCATACGTCAGCGCCGTTCAACGCGTAGCGTAAGGTAGTCATCAATCGCGGCGACCAAATCACGGTTCGTAGGATAGATGCAGCCCTGCCGCAGCCCCTTTCTGATGCTTGCCCGCAGCGATACCTCTGTCCGGATTGCCCCTGACGGAAACAGCACGTCACCATTCTCGATCTGAGCTATTTCGGACACGCGCATCCCGGTATGGATGCCAAGCAGCAGAACAAGGACATCGCGCTCTGGATCGCGGTTGGTGGCTCTGGTAACACGGAGGAGGTGCTGGTACTGGCCCGGCTTTAAGACGGCGGCTTGTGTCATTGCGGTCCTCTGAATAGAGTTGGGAACAGGTTTTATTCAGAGTGAGAAGCCGTTGGCGTCTTTTTCTAGTCTAACACCGCATGTCTCCCCGCGTCCTCGGAAAAGCCGGTGCTGCGGTGCCGATGGCGGATCTTCAACCCGTACCCAAGCGCCACCCGACCATCGCGGCGCATGCTGAATTTAGTGTATTTGATTTAAATCATATAAATTATTTATACTTATTGCGATAGCCTGCAAGGCTTATCCATTCTCCTTTCGTTTCCACCACCGCCAGGCTCCTCGCGGACTTTCAATTAAGAGCTGGTGTATGGCCATCCTAGCGTTGGATTTCTGCCTTGATGTATATCGATATATATAATATATATCGTTTTATAGTTCACCTTTGGCCAAAACGTTCCTCTATCAACTCAGATGCATAAGGGCTGTCACCATGAGCGCCACCATACCTCCTGATGCTAAGCCAATCAAAAGTGGCCCTAATAATAGCCCTATTAACATGCCGGCGACTACCGCCGACTTACGTGCTAGTGAGGAACCAGTGGCTCTCCAAAGATCATTAAATGTCCAATCAACGAGTAAGTTCTTAGTTCTCATGATTTTTCCTTATAAACTGTTTATACGGTACTTTTTTCCTATCCTCCTCGGAGCTGCTCAAATACCCAGCAAAGAGCCGTCGTTAAGATAGCTGCCGCAACCGCGAGATGCATCATCGTGGTAAGACGCTCGTACTTCTGCGCCTTCTGCCATTTAGCAAGAATTTTGGGGTCGTTTGCCATTCTGTGTTCATTGGCTTCAAGGCTTTGAATCAGTGGGTGATCCTGGCCCGCCAAGTTCATGACCCCAACAACGCCCTTCTTGAACTTATAGAGATGGTTCGTGATTTCTCCTTAGTCAGGTCTAGGCTCGTTCGGCCCGAAAGGCGGGAGCACTTTCCAATTGGTTACTGGTCGCTGTTGCAGCTCTCGCTATACGAATGTTAGTAACGCGGCGTTACTATGTCAACGAGATTATGAGCTTTTCCAGCTTTGTTTGACTGAGCTCAATCTCCATCCCGATCAGCTCATCCTGAAGCACCTTACGCAACATATACCGTCTCACAGCAACTGGGCAACGTTCCAGCTCGTAGCCGCGAGAGGCCACGACCGAAGGCCAATTATGCTTGTAGTTGGTGCCTGCAGCGGCGTTCAGATCAGCCAGGATATCGCCAACCGATCGACCGGTGGCGCGTTCTAGAGACATCCACCGTTCGAATAATCCTTGCGCTTTTTTCGACGTCATCAGAATCCATTCGCTACGATTATTTCGGCGACCACGCAATGCAATGTCTGATTTTTCTGCGCGGTGAATTTGCCGATTTTAGTTACGGTATTCATACCAATCCCTCTGGGTCGACGCTACGCAACCTCTCCTAGTTTTTGTTGCGCTATCACTTCGCAACGGAATTCTTGCGGATTTTGTCGGTGCAATGCCGCGTTTCCGCAACAAGTCGAAAAGTTGTGTCGATTCCATTGGGCTATTGTACGGCGGACGAGGTTAGTGCGGAAAGGTGCATGCCGGGCTTCCGCACGAAATACGGGTCCAGCGATCATGCCCCGCTAGGCCAACATCTGGGCTCTTGGAAGATATTGTATATATTGTTTATACTAATATACGAACCGGCGCGGTTTATGCGTCATCCTCCCAATCCCGCCGGTCCGGATGCGGGCTGCGGCGGCGGCGGCGATGGCGGTGGGGGATGCGGTGGGGGATGCGGTGGGGGATGCGGTGGGGGATGCGGTGGGGGATGCGGTGGCGGTGGCGGTGGTGGTGGCGGTGGCGGCGACTGCGGCGACGACGGATACCTGCGAAGTGCATCATCAGCATCGTGGTAACGCTGACGAGTTGAGCAGTTCAGTTTTTCCTATTCGGTTCAAATACTTAGTGTCGGCAAATGTTCCTTACCCACAAGGTTATGCACCGAAAATGTGAAGAAGTAGATTCAAAATTCGCCGTCAGGCCACACTCCCTCCATTGCAGAAAGCCGAGATTACAATTAAAGAGATAGCCTAATGGAAAAATAAGTGACATAATGGCAATATTTCTATATAACACTCTACTCTTTAACTTCATCCTAAACAGCATCATGACCCCTCGATTTATCTTATCAGTTGTCACCCTGAGCCTCGCCTGCATTGGCAGTGTTCAGGCCAAATTACAGTCGCTTGATCTGCATCAGAAGGGTGACCAACTGTTAACGTTGGACGACCGATCGGGCCTGGAATGGCTGGATTTGACCCAGTCACTTAACACCAATTCCGCTATTCTCGCGCGAGAAATGCTGCCTGGTGGGCGTTATGCTGGTTTCCAGTGGGCCAAGGCAGCTGAGGTAAAAACCTTGTTTAGGGACGCCGGTTGGAGTGGCGATCTGGGCAAGGCGGTCACTTCTGCAGACGTCGAAGCGGCCCGTACCCTGGTTTCGTTTCTTGGTACGACCGCGGACTTTGGGACCGGAACGTCGGGGACACAGTTGGCCCTGGGCCGCGTCGCCGATATCCTCATTGGGCCCGGGGTTACCACTTCTGTTAGCGTTGAATACGACCTTAGCAATCCCAACATGAACCTGAGGTATGCGTTTTTCTCTATTAATCCCTGGGTATCCGATAACGGCTCACCTGCGATCGGAGCATTTCTATTCCGGCCGACGTCTGCAGTACCGGAGCCAACAACTACCTGCCTGCTTCTCGCTGGACTGGGCTTATTGTCGGTGGCACGCCATCGTCGTCACAAGTAATATTAGAGCTCGCGCCACCCTATTAACAGGCAGGAGCAAAACGGAACTCCTCTTCACAAGGCACTCATCGGTGAAAGGGAATTTAACGACTCTCCCCATCGCCGATGCGTCACCTAGCGAGAATAGTACAGATAACACTACGGCGATATAAATAAAACGATATATATTATTTATATTGATAAAAACCACCGACCACGCTACGCATCCTCCTCGCTCCCTCCATCCCTCCACGCTTCTTCGCGCTCTTGCAATTGAGCCTCGCTGTGCAGCCAAAGATCACCGTCCCCATCGTGCTCCAAGGCCAACTTTTCCACTGCGTACGCGACTCTGTTAACACGGTGAAAAGACAGGCTGCCTCGCACATAGTCGATAGGGAATCGATCTTCACCGTCGGGCGCATCCCTGTCGGGGAATACGACTAAGTTTGTGCCATCCTGATGCTGCACCGACTTGAACAGGATGCCATCCAGCTTTAGCGGATGTACACGGGCCAGGTATTCGGCCATCGATTGGGTCATCAGATAGTCATCTTCATGACCGGGCATCACAGGCGAGGCGATCAACCGGTGCAGCTTGCGCAAGAACAGCCAAGTCTCACGCGCTACCTGCGGACGTGGATGTAGCAGTTCGCTCCAGCCCGCGTCGAGCACGCGCTCCAGGCGCTCAAAGTCCAGCACGTGAAGGGGTTTAGTCAATGCCAGTTCGACGACAGCGACGGTGCCACCGATGGCCGGCCGCAGTTCGGCGATCGCAGTCTGGGACTCCATGGCAGCATACAACGCCACGACACCTTCTGGGCTCATGCGCATCGACCGCGCCTTGTCGCGCGGTGGCGGCCCCACTTCGCTAAGCGGCGCACTGGCCGTCACGCCGGCACGTTCGGACTCGATGGCGCGCGCACGGAATACATGCATACCCGACGCCAACGTACGGACCACGGGATCGATCCCAAGTTCATTTACATCCCAAGTACTGTAAGCAACGAGTTCGGCAAACAGGTCATCGAAGAACGCCTTCACCGACTCACTGAAAAACCGCCGCTTGTGCTTCAACTCGCACTCGAGCTCGCGCCATCGTTTCTCCAGTCGCTCGGCGGAGACGCGATGCTGGACCGTGCGATACGCGCCGCCGGCATCCAAAAAACCCTCTTCATGATCTCGCGTGCCACAGTCATAACGAACTATGATGGTCTCGATTAGTACATTCAGATAGGGAACTTCCTGGGTCAACATCCCTTCTACGATAGTTCCCAAAGAGTCGCCAGGAGCGTCGCCATCCCTGCCTACAGGCACAAAATTTCCCTGAATGGCGGCTGAAAGCGTGTCAGCAAGCTGTTCCAAGTCGAACACTTTGGATTGCCTCTGCCGGCATATACTGCAGTACAGCGGCACTCCATCGCGCGCAATCAGATTCTTCAGATGGCGATTCTGCGCGCAGTCGCTGCACATCGTTGTTGTCTCATCCATGATTTCTCCAATGGTTGGGATGCCTAGCGCGGCCCTGCACCAGCCGCAATGCGCGCACGCAATCGCGTGACGATGTCAGTCACCAGGCCGGCTACGCCGCGCTGTACCAGTAAGCGCTCTTCGTCGTCGTCCGGGTCGTGTCCCAGCTGGAATCGGGCGGCGGCCACCGGGCCGTTTCGCAAATATCCTTCGACGCCGTCACCGTCGCAGAACCGCGTTTCGAGACGTTCGAGGGCATCGAGTATCGCCGCGGTATGCCGGCCGGACTCGTAGCGTGTCATGATTTCGTCGGCGATCTGTCCCGACGTGCCGGCATAGCGCAATACATGCACCAGGTCGCCGGCATCCTTATTCTCACCACGCTGGTCGAAAGCGACTGCCTTCAGGATGATGAACGCCGTCAGGTCCGCGTGGCGGATCACTTCGGTCGAGCTGCCCGCGCCATCGAGCAGCTCCGCAGTGACCCGCAGTTCACGGAACCATTCATGCACCACGCCGGCATGCCGGATCCCCAGTGCCGACACCTTCTCGCCCTCGATCGGCAACAGCTTGCCTTCCTGCGTGCTGTCGACGGCGTCGTGAAGGAAGTCGACGACAACGCTTTGGTGTCCGGAGAGCTTGCACTCCCATTGCCAGCTGCTCGGTGACTTGGCGCCGGGCCGGTGGTAGCGTACGAAGCCTCGGGCTTTGAGTTGATCGGCCAGCGAAGCGTAGCCCTCACCTTCGGCGATCACCTGCAGGTTGAAGACGATGTCGACGTCCGTTGTGCCTGCATGGGCGGGCACGTCCGGCGGCGATGCCGGCGTGAGATACCGCGGGACCAGACCGCCGACCAGACGAACCGTGTCCTTGAGCGTGCCGAAAGCGCCGAGCAGCGTGACCAGCACTTGCTCGCACGCCAACGTTTGGGCAGTCTCATATCCGGCTGCGGTCTTGGGTTTTTCAGAAGTGGCCATGTCAGATTTTCAGATGATGTTGACGCAGTTGAGCCGCCAGTTCCTTGTTGCGTCCTTTGCCATCCAGGAGATCCAGGTACAAGATGAACGGACTGGCGAATACGGCGCCTGGCAAGAGAGCCGGCTGGGTAAATAGCAGACTCGCTCCGGTGCGTTCGATCAGGTTCAGGTTCGCTCCCTTGTCGACCGGTTTCAGGCTCAGCACATCGACGTAGATATCGGAACGACCTGGCGGGATGATGAGATCGACGATGTCGGTGCGCGTCAGGTGCGGGTCGACCAGGTTGGCCGCCGCGGCGCCAGTGAAAATCCCGTCGGTTTTCGATGAGTGGTCGAGCCGTTCAGCGACCTGCGCCAACGCAGCGCCAGGATTCTGGCTGTAGAAGTACCAGCGCGAACTGGTATCGCGACGCTGGCGCCACGCCTCGGCCCAGGCATCAAGCAGCTCTCCGGGCCGAGAGAGTTGGCGGCGCAACGTTCGACCACTGCCTTGGCTGGCGAGCCACTCCAAGCGCTCCAGTTCATTGAGCACCGTGGACACGGTGTAGGTCGACGTCTCGGAAAGCTCGGCCAGCTCCAGGCCGCTCAGGTACTGGTCCTTGGCATGCAACAGCGCGTGCACCACCTGCTCCCGCGCGGCCGTGAACAGCGGCACCACACCACGCCGCGCGACCGGCTTGGATGGCCGCTGAATATCGATGAACCAATCCTGGTGTTTGAGGTAGAGGGTCCCCCCAGCGTCGAAATAGGCGATACCGTGGTGGCGCAAGGTCTCCTTGGCGCCGTCGCTGAGATGGAGTGCGGCGACCATCAGAATCAGGTCGGTCGCCTCGGGATGGTCCTTGCGAAAGCTCTCCAACTGCCACACCGCGTCGCGAATATCGCGGGGGTAGGCGTCGCGCTTCATCTCGATAGCCAGCCGCCTGTCCCCTGCCGAGGTACGCAACTGCATGAGGCAATCGAGATGCCCACCATAGTGCGGCACCTCGAACTCCCGTTCGCTCACCCGCATCATGCCGGTCGCCTCGATGGCTTGCGACACGGCTTCGCTGAGCTGTTCTTCATAGTGTTGCATATGGTTTATCTTTCCAGATAGCTAAATATATTTGGCGTTACTTTATGGTTAATTAATAGTTTATCTGCACAGCTAAACGATAGCAAGGAAATTGCGCAAGGCAATAGAGGTGATTGAAAAAGTTCCTGATGCTTCAATATTGATATAAATTCAATCGCACCTAGCGCGCAAGCACTACGCTACACGACGGCAGCTTCGATTGTTTTCAGCAGAGCCCATCTACTAGCCTATCCGCACATGGACCGCCCCGACACAAAAATGGCTGCTATCATCGCTTTCAGCCTTGCCATGCGTTCGAGGGAACGTGCGCTGGACTATTTGCTGGCTCATCGTGTGCCTGACAGGGTGATTGCACGTCTTTTTTGCCCAGCCGCCCGTCCTGAAGAGCGACGCAAACCACATTGAGTTCCCAGGTGAAAAATACTACGTGGGCCAGTCGAAGAACCTTGCTGAACGGATCAAGCAACACTTCGAAGACCAGAGTTCGGACTGGACACGGCTTCATGCGCCGCTGGAATTGGTCAAAACCGTCGAACTCGACACAACAAGCTAAGCCCTGACACTGGTACTCATGCAGATATCCGGTGCAGAAAACGTCCGCGGCACCGGGTACAGTGTCGCCAACCGTTCCTACCAGCCCGATCAGCATACAGAGGAAGTAGGCGCCAATCCGTCGTCGTCAGGATAGTCTGAAGAGCATCATCCGCGACCGAGTTCTGCCACAACAAGGTGCCTCTCCCAGGTTCCAATCCAGTCTTTTCATGGATGACTTAACTATTGATAAAATACGTTATCAATAGTCAATTGGCAGACGGGCAACCGCTGATTTTCGCCTCGCGAAAATCAGTCCAGTCTAGCTACAGGCGGAAGGAATTGAGGGCGCGCTCAGAATGGCAGATTCGGCGCCAACAGGAAAGCCAGCTAGGCGATGGAGATGACGCCGCCGTTTACCGTCGCATTATCATTGACGAACGCAATGTGGAATGGCTTCCAGCGCTGAAGCGCGCTTTCGACATAGATGACGCAGTGGTCGGCGTCGGCGCGGCGCACTTGGCTGGCGCGCACGACTTGCTCACGCTGCAAGCAAGGGATAGATATATCGCCGAACCGATAGTCTGCCGGTGCTGGCGCCGCCTCAAAGCTCTTGCAGCGCCCACCAGGAATCACTGCTGCACGATGAAAAAATGGTCGACGGCGTATTCTGGATCAGTCTTGCCGCCGTGGAGCAACACTATACCTCTGTCACTATCAGGCTCGACTCTGGTAAGCTGGGATCGATATGGCACTGTCATCAAGTGGCGACGCCAGTCTCAGCGATTAGGCCAACGATTAGAACAAGAAAGAACCACGAATGCTGCAAGTCCTCAATGTTACCGGTTTCAAATCGATTTTCGATGAAGAAATCGAACTCGGCCGCGTCAACTGCTTCATCGGTGCCAATGGTGTCGGCAAGAGCAACATACTTGAATCGTTGGGCGTGCTTGGCGCAGCTGCGAGTGGTGTGGTCGACGACGAAAGCCTGTTAAGACGCGGAGTACGTGCCGGGCTACCTCGGCTTTATAAGAGCTCGTTCGCTGCGGAGCGCACACCCGCGCATATTGGCGTCGGGATTCAGGGCTCGGTGGGAGAAGGCTACCGAGTTTCGTTGCTCAATCCACTTGAGACGCCGGAGCCGGCCTGGTCGTACAAGACCGAAGTGCTGACCGACGGTGCCGCAGACGTGGTATCCGACGGCGTCCGTAACCGTAAAAATCTCAACCCACAGGCCGGCCTGGCTGCGCTGATGATGGTGGACTTGGAGCATGACAATGCCGCAGCCCGCTTGATGCAAGCGTTAAAGGAATACGCGATCTACTGCCCCAATACGCCGACCTTGCGGGGAATCGTCCCAGATATGCAGCCACGGGCACCGATCGGTTTATGCGGTGGTCAGCTGGCTGAAGGTTTCCTGGCCCTGCGCAACCATCTGGAGGCGCAGGGCGGACAAGGTGCGGACGTGCTGGAACAGGTTTTGGAATTGATCGACTGGGTAGCTGACATTCAAACCACCAGCAGTGGCACTTCGTTAGTGTCCAGCCATGTCCCCCGGACCAAATTGATGTTGAAATTCACGGACCGGTTCATGAATAAATCGCGCAACGAACTGACTGCTTATGATGCGAGCGAGGGCGCGCTCTATGTTCTGTTTTGCGCAGCATTGTGTCTGCTGCCGCAAGCTCCGCGTATATTCGCAATCGACAATCTGGACCAGGCGCTCAATCCGCTGCTGCTTACCCGTCTAACGGCGCGCCTGGCCAGCTGGTTGCGCCATAACGGACCTGATCGGCAGCTGCTATTCACTGCCCACAATCCGGCTGTGCTTGATGGCCTAGACTTGACGGACAATAGCACCAGGTTGTATGCCGTCGAGCGCAATAGCGATGGGCTAACCAAGGTGAGGCGCATCGAACTGTCTGGCGAATTGAGGCAAATGAATGAAAGGTATCCGCTCTCCAGGTTATGGATGATGGGGCATCTTGGGGCCGTGCCAAATGTCTGACCCGCGTATTGGGTTGGTGGGCGAGGGCGAAACCGATCGTATCATTATCGAAGCAGCACTTAGAGCCATTCTAGGGACGTCTATTCTCGTGAATAGATTGCAGCCTGAGCCGACGCCTGCCATGTTGGGTACCGGCTGGAGCGGTGTCCTGAAGTGGTGCGATGCAGCTGGCGCACGCCATCCAGGCGCAATCGATACGGATCCAACCCTTCCCGATTTCGATTTACTGATCATTCACCTCGACGTTGATGTAGCACTCGAAAATTATGCCAATGCTGGCAACGCCGTCGTTGCCAGAGCGCTAAATAAACCCTTCGGCGTGCTGCCATGCGCTCAGCCTTGTCCTCCCGTTGATATCAGTTGTGCTTCACTGTTGGCCGTTCTGACCACTTGGCTTGCCCCAGCAACAGTAGGTGCAAAGACGGTGTTGTGCCTTCCCGCGCAATCGTCAGGAACTTGGTTGGCTGCTGCAACGCTGCCGGTAGGGCATGCCCTGTTGGCAAACGTTGAATGCAACCCCAACGTCGAAGCGAACCTGGGTACGCTCGCAAAGGCGCTTAAAATCAAGAAGCAGGTGACGTCCTATCGTGCGCATGCTTCGCTGGTGACCAAAAACTGGGACACGGTCAAGGCGCTCTGCACCCAGGCAGTAGAGTTCGAAAATGCTGTCTTGTCCGCTATCTAGATCACGACCATTAACCAGCGTTCGCATACTCTCGCCGGGATTTTTTGACGGCACGGAATAGTTACACGTTGGCGATCAACCTGTCCAGGCTCCCGCACCGCGATTTCAAACAGCCGCCTCGCCGACGCTGGCACCGATCATTGCCATCAACGAACACTAGCCAGTCGCCACAGCGGCCAGCTCGCTGGCCGGCACCACTGATTCGCCGGCGGTGATGGCCCGTTGTCGCCGACCCGGAATTGACCCAGATGCGGAGGATTGACTGCACCATCCCTGGGTGCCATACGCACAGTACCTTTCTGGGTTCTAACGAAGTATGACTGGTGCAGTAAAACGTCGGCGCCTGGGTCAATTCCGCGTCGGCGTCAACACCACTACGCCAGTTTTCGCCCGCGCTGCCCGCCGAGCACAGTCCTTACTGGTTTACATTAAGAATATATTGGTTTGCCAAAATAATTGCCTTGGTTTATACTTGTAATCTGATGGTTTGTTTAGGTGTTTTACGAACGGAGTGGACGAATGGAAGAGATTCGGGGTATCGACGCTTTACTGAGTAGCTGGGACGCTGAGGACCAACGCGTGGAATGGCAACTGTCGTTTCGCCGTTGGCGCGGCGACCATCTATCCAGACACCGTGAGTTTTCCAAACTTAAACAGCGGGAAATGGGTGCGGCGCTCGGGTTATCGCAAGCGATGTACGCCAAGTTCGAACAGGCCAACACGTGGGGGGTGGATCGTACGAGGCAGATCGCAGATTTGCTGAAAGTGCCAATGGCGATGCTGCATAACCAAGCTAAAGCGCGAGCGTTCTTCAGCAGGGACGGCGGCCTCACCTACATCAAGCTGCTGGAGGGCACGATGGAGCGCTGGAACGACGAAGGAGAAGGTGCCCTGGGGCAGATCGGATTGCCCGTTGTGTTCATCCGCGAGCGCCTGGATAGCGAAAGCCTTCGTCATCCCAACGATGAACGCCCGGCTAGGATATGCACGTTCATGAAGGATCCACTGGAAAACGACCTCGACCAGCCAACAAAGCGCTGGTTGGAGAAACTCCTGGATCTGCCCCCTGGCACCCTGGTCGACACTACGTACAACGACGAGAAGCGAGCGGACCGCCGAACTGTACTGAAAGAAATGCGACGCCACTTTCTGACCAACGTCGCGCGCCTGCTTGAGGAACGCCGTTGGACACCGGCCGATCTTGCGACATACAGCGGCCTGCCAATGTCGGAAGTCGCAGACGCCGACGGCAAGTTACTCTTCCAGCCACTTCGAACTGGTCAGATTGCCGGCATATCTGTTGCTTTTGACGTCGACTATTTCCTGCTGATCATGCAGAACGGAACCGACATGCAACGAGAGTCAGCAGCGGCGCTCCAAGACTTGCCGGCATCGGTTCGTTCGTTCATCGGATGGCTACACCGCACCGTTACTGAATCGAGGGACGGGGACGGGCACGGCCGCGACGGCGGCGTCGCAGTTACCGCTATGTTGCCGCTGGTCCGCGCAATGCTGGAGCAGCTGCACAGGGATGCGACCAGGCGACCACAGGTGGCTGAGGCAATGAGCGGGTTATTCCATGCTTACGATGATCGACACGAGGCGATAACCTAACCGTGGTCGGGCATAACCGCCTGTGCGGCGGACAGCATGCCTGCCGCAGTCCGTGGAGGACATGGTCCAATGGCGCTGGAGCATCCGTTGCGTTGTTACTGGACAAGATGCTCACGCAGGAGGCGCACCATGGCGTCGTGATGCTCTTCCGCGTCGTTGTCGCCCCGCGAATCTACGGGCGCCTCGGCGTCTATAGAACTTTGAGCGTTGCAATCGGTCGTATAAACACGAATCTTCATTACGTTCCTTCAATTTCTAAAAAGCGTTGAGCAGTTTCCCTGCACGGTACTGGACCCTGACACGATGCTGCAGTGGGCTTGCAAGTCCTACTGTTCCAGATGCTGGCGATAGTGATGAGCCGGCAGCCAGTCGGCCAAACATTGAACACGGAAGCCTTCATCCCAAACTCAGCATGCTTGGAGCAGACTGTCATGGCCCAAGACTGCAGCAAACGAAGTTAGGTCAAAGCGTACACTCCTTTGCGCACTGAAACAGCTTTCCCAGCCAGTCTATGCAGGTTAACGACCATTGCCACGTTCTGACGCCACCTCGCCTCATCAACACCTTTTGTCGCTAAAAATTTGTGATACGTTTGGGAGGCAATATCAGAGAGTGAAAATGCTTCGTCGTCATTTATCAGCATCAGCCAAGCGGTAACCTGGATCACGGCGACACGATAGATCCAACTCCCACCGGTCTCCGGATACTGGTCAAAGATTTCGGGCCGTCGGTTATTGCGGAGTCCGAATTCACCCAAAGTCGCAGTTGCCAAGAAAAAGGGAAGCTCCTCTCTTCTCTTTAAAATCTCTTCCAACGAAAAAGCCAGGAGCAGGTCCCGAATCACTCGATCGTGGGCGACCAATTTATCCACGTCGCTAGTCATCAATTTTCTTCGTGGATGGGAGAGAACACCAATGCAGACTGAACAATTCCTAGAGAAATAGTCTGTGGGGGTATTCTTCTCACACCGATCGCAAAACTCTAAAGTCAGTCCCGTTCCATAAATATCTTCTTCGGTATCTGCGTTGTAGAGCTTTACAGTTCGCTGATCGGCATCGGTCCAACTTAGTACTGGCCAAGATAATTCATTAAGTAGGTGATTTGCCCACAACCTCATAGGCCAATTTTCAGTAACGGGGAAGAACCAGCATTTCATCGAATAACACCAAGAGAGACTAATTGTTTTCACCTCAGCTAGTTTTTTTGTCTCGTGTGCGGCAAGCATCGTTCTCGGATGAAGACGATGCTGAAGGTCGCTAAGGACGTTCCGATTGGCAGCCTCGGTAAGCACTTTCTCCAAGAAACGGCCGGCGCTAGACAGTCTAAGACGCTCTGCAGAGAAAAATGCCATGCAAGTTGTAGTAGCTCTCGAATATGCACAGAAAAGTTCAGTGTCTGTCAAATCCTCAGCACCAATGATGAGTACGACTGGGGTTTCCATGCCGCGGAACCGAGCAACCGGTACGACACATATATCATCATGCTCAAGCAAGAAATCGACGACGGACTTCGGCAGACGGTCTAATCCCGCCTTCACTAACACGGTGATGTCAGATGGGGCCACGCCTTGTTCAAATAGATATCCAACAATGGTAGGCAACACTTCGTCCCAACCGTCTACCACCATTTCTCTAACTGTATCGGCCTCGAGCATCCGCGGCGTACTCAGTTGAATCTGCGACTCTCTTACCTCAAGCAATCGATCAGTGACTGCTCGAGGCATCCGCATAATGACACTCATGTGAAATGGGACGACCCCTCCAAGCATTTCACTAAGCGATCCAAGAGTCGTGGGTTCCTTCTCAAATGGGAATACCTGGGTCTCGTCACAGAAGACAGTGATCTGCTTTTCCTCAAACCACTGAAACAAAAGCACGCACCAGCCTGGCTTTAAAGCTTGAGCTTCATCCAAGATTAATACGTCGTATTGATTAAGCAGGCCTGCATTGAGAGCCGCAGATAGGTCCTGAGCACATTCATCCTTACCCCATTCACGAAACTGATCATCATCGAGCGCAGAGAGATTGAGTCTAGAACGTGCCACTCGACATAACTTATGCCAGGTAAATACTGTGCAGTCCGTACCACCTAACTGCTTGTCCCAGTAGTCACTCAACAAGGCATTGAACGTCACGACTAACACCTTCAAGCCCGCCTTTTGAAAGCGCCTACCGGCCTCTATACCGATTAACGTCTTGCCGGTACCAGGCCAACCTGTAACGATAATCCTTTGTGTCGAAAGAAGTCGGTTCGTTACCCCAATCTGTTCGGGAGTTAGGCGCAACCAGAAATGGTTATCGTAAAGAACTTTCAATCCCCATTGAGGAGTACCATCGAAATCTGGGCACAAAACTTTTACCAGCTCTGCGACCCGCTGTTCGCCTAATGGATTTATACGAAGCTCTTTAGCCCAGTACGTCATGATCTCGATAACCCGCTTGCCCAATCTGTGCATATCAGCCATATCGAGCATCAGGGATTGTGGGCCGCCTTGACCTGAATCCTTCATCGCTGGGGGCAGTGCATCAACCGAGAAGTGGCTGTCAGGGAAACAAAAAGCATAACCTACAGGGGATCGCAATGAGTTGTTACCGGCCAGCCATCTAGCCAGTCCGTGGCTGTTATTGCGGGTTTGCTTAACAACAGCGACGCGCTGACCTGTGCGCATTAGTACGAACGCAGCACCTTGGATGCGGTACTTCCCGCCTTTGACCTCTACAGCCAGCACGCCAAGTCGAGGATGCAGGATCAAGAAGTCAATCTCTCCAGTAGGCGGTTTTCGCTCTCCACTGAGCTGCTGGGTTGCAGCCGAAAGCCACGGAAGACTATGAATAACAGTGAACTCGTTCGGTAGCTGCACCTTGAGCTGGTTGTACACCAGCGGCTCACTATAACTATCTGTTTCGGCCGGACCAAAGTCCGGAATCATTTTTGCCATGAGACTGTTTATAGATGCTATCTGGACCAAAACACCGATCCGGGAGATGTGTCGGCTCATTACCGTTGGCACAAGGATATCGGAAGATACTAGTGAGAAAATTCACTAATTGTAACTTTGGCGTATATGACCTGCGGTTTCTCAACACCAAATTACGCGCCCCTTCCTGATCCAAAAATGAGACTGGCATCCTGCCGATCGCCAGATTGAAGGATGAAGTGTCGGGCGCCTACGGTAATCAATAAGTATCTCCCACCTTGGTTTCCCCTCCGGCACTACCAATAATTCGATAACCTCATCGCAACCACACGGGCAACGCATGCCAACACACCAATTTTCGCCGTCCTCTTGAGCCAGAACGAGATTACGACGAGGCAGTACCGATGGCAGGGTGTCCCCCTCAACCACAATCACAGATCTCGCCGGTCCCCAAGTATTCAGGATCTTTGCGGCGATCCGGCGTCCCCATTTAAGAAATCTCATGCCGGTCTCCGAATCCGTGGCGCCTTTAAGCTAGGTAATCCCAGCAAAGGCTCCGCGTCGCCCAGAGCGATCGGCATCATCGCCTTTTTGTGCGAGCTATCTTCCGAATCATTATCTTGCTCACGAGCGCCAACTGTAAAGGAAACGCGAGCGTATCCGCGGTTGGGCTCACCGAAGGGGTAGGCTCGATTGATGAACTCTGAAAGACAGATTGACGCAGCCCTCATGTTCAAGGAAATTACCGCCGGCGCCTCCTCGTTGGCGCCAGGTAGGTAGCCAGCATTAATCCGAGCGCGAAGCGCACCGGGTGCGGCCCCTTTCAAATATTCGGCTTCTAGACTCGCTGGGGTATAAACACCTCGATCAAGCAGCGAAGCACCTCCCGGCTGAACGTAGTCAACCCTGCCGTAAGCCTCAACAATTTGAGCGCGCCCGTCGACCTGTTTCGTAGGGATAACGACACCTACGTCAAACAGCGGAATTAGGAAGGTGCTGCAAATTAGATCCGCGAGATAGCGAGCTTCGACGGTATCGGTGCAGCAGAAAATTAAGTCAGCCTGACTCGCGGCGAGAACGGCTTCTCTAGTAGCGAGGCTCCGCGGCACAGGGTGAACCACGCAGCTCTCTCGATAACGAGCGATCGCTGCTGCGAACATATGGACCTTGAAAATCCCATCTTCGACGTCTTGCAGACTCGAGTTAAGGATACGGTTCAAATTACGCCGCTCAACGTGGTCAGGATCGATTAGCAAGATGCGTCCAAAACCAAGTCTGGCCAACTGCTCAGCGACAGGTGAGCCCGTACCGGAGACGCCAATTACCACCGCAGTAAGTCGATGTAGCTCATCGGTCATTTCACTGGTAAATGCGGTAGGCCTAGTCCGGACTCCATTGCCTGGAGCGTCACCCCACCAGTACCGCAAATCATCGCCGGGTACAGAAACCAGATCGAAAGCCTCGCACTTCATGCTTTTATCATACAGTCTGGCACGAACGGTCCCATCTGGAACCATAATTGCAGTTCCATGAAAAGTATCGACCGCCTGAAAAAGTGATGGCAGAACTGTACGATCGCTAAGATCATCAACTGGAGAAAAATCGAGCTGGTTGCCAGGATGCGAGTGGATGAGAATCATCGTAAGCTCTCCTAACTCAGCGAGGTCAATGGCTTGCTCCAGATACTCACCAGGCCAAGTGATCTGATCCGAAGCGCGGCGCTTGCACGCAGCGTTCGGAACTAGGATAACGTGCTTAGCCAAGAGCCGGCGGCGTGGTCGAGGTACGCGAGAGCAAAGGACGATAGCAGCGGACTCACGGCCATCGCCACAGAACAGATGACGGTGCAGCTGCATGTGCATAGCCTGAGGTAATGTCAGAGTCAGCGCCGGCAGCATCACTCTACCTCTTTCTGCAACGCGGATTCGACGAGAGCCAAATGAGTCACCACGTTGTCGACTCCGATCTTCCACTCGGATGCCGGGCCGCGGTGGCGCGACCATCCGTGAAATTCAACACCTTGGATGATCGCGCGAACCTGGGTCGCTGGGATCTCACGACCGTTGGAAAGTGCCAATGACGGGTAGCAGTAAAACATGTCGATCTGGGAGCCCGGATAGGTCCCAGGAATTTCCAGCGCCAGTTTGGTCTCACCAGAGGTGTAGCCCATCGGAACACGATACGAGTCGATGATGAGCCAGCGGCGATCGTTTTCTACTACCGTCTCCCAGCGAGTCGCAAATTGGTCCAGGTGATCTTCATCGACATCAAGCAGCGCGAAGTCACGGCGCTCGGCCTGCGGTGCTTCACCGTTATTCACTTCCTTAGGGGTCAAACGAAGCTTCTCGATCCCAGGTTCGGTCAAATCTATAACCGTGTCGAGTTCAACAGCCTGCTTCGGTTTCCCGGCAATCTTCAGGAAGATCTGCCAGTCTTGTGAGACATCGAACTTTGCCATGATCAATGCCTCGCGAACGCTAATCGTTGGCGATCCGCTGTTGATCATCACACCTTGGACGTTGAGTTGCCAGGATGCTGGACGGCTTGCGAAGCGTTCGACGCCGGCGCTGTCTAGGTCGACCAGGTCTGTCATCTCAAGCATTTTGTCCGCAACAGAGGTGAGCTCTTGGTAGAGCGCCAGATGGCCAGGTACGTTACCCAATTTACGCAACTGTGCCCCCGAGATCAAGCGCACTGGCCAGCTGAGACGGCCGCCGTCCAGAACAAAGTTATAGCTTCGATCGCTGTTCACCATGATGAATTTACGGGAAGAGTCCTGAAGGTTTACAACTTCGTCAGGGCGAACATCTTCTAGCTGGCCATCCAGATGCATTTCCAAAATGACGATGTCGTCGGTGTTGCGGAGTCCGGCGGCAAGAGCCAGTTGGCGACCTGTCGGCGTACCGTCAGCAACCTGCACGGTAGTGAATGCGAGAGTAGCGCCGGCTACTTCAATGGCGTAACGTGGTGCTTGGTTCAGGGCTTCAGAGTTTTGCATTTTAAGCTTTCAACGGATCAGCAACATGTGACCCTCACTTCCTTAATCGGGTCAACGAAGCAAATGCGGAAAGCTTTTTTGAATCACATCACGTCATGAGAGACGGGCACACATACGCGTAGGCGCAGCGCTTGCAAGGGTAGTCACTGGCAGAGACGCCGTATTCTTTATTCAGCATTCCAATAGTGCGCGTGTTTAACGCTGACCTTGCGTAGACGCCGATAGGATGAAATTGAAGCAAGCTGTCGCGACTCAAATCAAACATATGTACTTCGACGATACGTGCCAGATCTGTCGAAGTACAGCTCATCATCTGCCCGACAATTTTCTTCAATTTATCAAGTTCTATCTCTGACGATGGATAGAAGCCCACCGTGTGCAAACGATGCCCGCCAGGCGCTGGCGTCACCACTCCCCACGGTAGCTCGATCGTCATACCGTTTATGTCAGCTGACGCCACCAAATGTGCTCCGTTCACTGCGGCTAAAATAGACGCCCCTCGCTCACACGCGTTCCAGGCCTGCCCCCATAATTGGATATCGAGCTGGGGTTCTGGTAAGCGTGCTCTGATCCATTCCGTGTAAAAGACCGTAAGCGCATTACGAAAATCCCCTGCCTTCGCCATGACATCCAGAGCTCTGATCACTGTCGCACGCGCCTGAAGGGCAGAGTTAGGCGCGACCTCTCTTCCCAACTGCATGATGAAACGATACATATACTGCCGAGGGCATCTATCGTATGTCCTGAATTCGTCAAAGCTAACACGCGCGCTCCCAACCTGCTGCGGACGCTGGTTTGGGGCCTGGATGGGCGGCTTAGGAAGCGAAGCTAACGCATGCAGAGTAAGAACGCCTTCATTTATTGCGTGCTGCAAAGCATCAGCACGTTTGAATGGGAAGGGGAACTCATCGGAGCTTTCAAAAATTCTCAGATGCCGCTTCGCACGTGACACGGCGACATAAAGCAGGTTGTGGCATTCGATATCAGACTCTTCCTGATAATCTTGTGGGCTGCTGTTAATCGCCTCTGGTGGCAGAAGCGGAGAAGGCTCATTCCCGCCCGCAAAGTCTCCGCCATGCACACCACAGAGGTGTATCGCCTGAAACTCAAGTCCCTTGCTGGCATGGACCGTCATTACGCGCACACCGTCCAAGCCATTTGCTTCAGGGGGAAGCTGTCGATCAACATACGAATCATTGATCTGCTGCCGCAATCTCAATCTATTGAGGAAACGATGTAGTGTCCACCGCTTACGTAGCCCATCACTAATCCTGCTCATATAGGCAAACTGCCATACCGCCAGCCGCTTCAAATGACCGTCTAAAGACAAATCGTCGACATCGGGCAACAAGAAGCGTTGCTCCAAAATAAGCTCACAGATGAAATCCCACGGAGACATCGACCAAGTAAATTTCCCGAGCCGCCTCCTTAGGTCTAGTTGACTAAGCTCGCCATTTTTTGATGCCCCTGGAATCGCGTGCTTCAACCACCCCATACGCTGCAAGTCCGGGTTCAAAGTCAGAGTCTCAAGCACTTTTTGGACGTCCGATAAGCTCATTGGCGGTGAGGCCAACAAGCCGACTCGAAGTAGTGCACGCGGCTGACGTTCAACCACCAACTGAACTACCGCGAGTATGTCTTTGATCTCATTGCGCTCGGCAATATCGCCTATGTACACCGTGGGTATACCAGCAGACTGCAATGCTTCTGCCGCAGCGTCAACGCATCCTCCTTTACGAGCGAGAACAGCTTGGTCTTTGTAAGCTATGCCGGATTGATGAAGACTTTCGATTCCCGGCACCAGCCCATTCCACATCTCGGCTCTGGAACTAGCGCATCCCATAGACGGAACGGCTCCGGTCTTCCCGACTACTCCAGTTACCGTTGGAAGAGCGAGACGCGCTTGTAAAGGATGATTTGTTCCAACCGATCGCGTTAAGGCTATGATCTCATCGCTGCTACGCCGATTCTGCGTGAGGACGTATAACTTGGCGTCAGCGAACCGGTCTGAGAAACCTAACAGAGCGTCGAGTGACGACCCACGCCAGTGATAGATGGCCTGTCTGATATCACCAACCACCCACAGTGCCTTCGCGTTTCGCGACAGGCCTTCGATGAGAGAGAGCATCGCAGTCGTCATATCCTGGAACTCATCAACCAGGACATGTTCGTAGTTATCCGCTATGTCAACAAATTTGCTGCGATCTGAGGCGATTGCCTTCGCTGGAAGAGCCACCAGATCAACAAAGTCGACTAACCTAGCTTCCTTTAAAACCCCACCATAGACATTCGCGACAGTTGCTACGTCACGATAGATAGCTTCTTCGGAGTCCTCGCATACCTTAAGCGCGGACTCCAAATAATCCTGAACACTTACCAACTCTTCTTTGATCCGTTGCGCCGCCTCGGTCACCTTCGGCAACCATTCATAAGGGTCATCCGTTCGTCGGTAATGCTCAAGTGTGGCGCCGGCGAGCGCATTAGCGGTCAGCGTAATAGTGGTAATCTTATCCGCCACTGTTACGTCCTGAGGCAACTCAAAGTGCTGATAGTACTTCCGAAGGAACTCTAAGCCAAAGGCATGAAATGTCCCAGCCCAGATCTCTGATGCCCCCTTCACTCCACTGCGCTGAAGACGCTCAACCAATTCGGCTGCAGCCTTATTGGTAAAGGTCAGAACGAGGATCTTCTTCGGAGGCACACCGTCAACTTCAATGAGCTTCTTCACTCGATGAACAAGGGTAGTTGTCTTGCCTGTACCAGGACCTGCAACGACATTGACGTGCTTTTCGCTCGCATTGATTGCCGCAACCTGGTCAGGCGTTGGTGGCGGCAGATCTTGTGGCGGCGGGGGGACGTACTCAGGTAACAAGATGGCGTCCAACAGTTGCTGCCTAGCTACCTCTAATGGAATGCCTAAAACCTTGGCAATCTTCTTAGGGCCCCATCCTTGCTCAAATAATGCTTTTGCCACCCTTCTAGGAAGAAGAAGTTCTCGTCCGAAAGTATTTTTCTGCAACTCATCCCGTTCACGAGCGCCATACGAATCAACCACGGCAGTTGACTGTGAAGTTGGCTTAACACCCGAGGCATGAACGTGATTGACTGTCTCGTCCGAGACGTCATCCAGTCGGAGATGCCCCAACTCATGCGCAATCAGGTAGGCCTGATCATCCCAGTTGAGATCTCTTCGATAATAGATAAACTTGCTTTTCCGGCGAAGGGTTGCATTTCCGCCCTTCAGAACAGAGTTGGTGAACGCAACCGCCTTTACCCCAATATCGAGAACACTTTCGACGTTGGCAAAGAGAGATTTAGAATCAATTGCAGTAAACGCAGCGTCCCCCACCAACTCTTGTCGCAAGAGTGAGGCCTCATGTCTCGCACGAAAAAAAGCATTCACTCTATTCTATCTTTCGCTCTAAACTCAGAAGGTAATCAGTGTCTTCTTGATCTAATTCAGCAGCGCGAACAGCATCCGCCCAATCAATTGGCTCTTGCTCCAATTGAGGCTTTCCATCTGACTTGAATGCTTGCGCTGGACGATGAGAAAAATTTAGCGCACATGCTTGTACCAAGGAGGCAATCTCTAACCCAAGATTGCTAGCAAGCCTCTTAACTAACACAAATGGGGCTTTAGTTTCCCCACTAATTATTTGATCTAAGAGTTCTACATGCTCACGAAGACCAATATCCCGAGCGATGGTTCGAGACTTAGGCCCAACAATCTTCTCCAATTGTACTTGAGCCACATTCGCTGAACTCTCCACAGATCCAAGCATATCAAAGAGCTGCTCACTCAATTCATCAAATAAATCTTGATCAAGAGGCTCATCATAAGCCTCCGATTGAAGATGAATATTTCGTGCAAACAGCATAGAGAAGTCGGCGATTTCCGATGCATAGTCTGGATTGTTCATCACAAGAGCCTTCCAATCTCCGTTAGTAGGGTGTGGATTCTCAAGCAAGAGTGCCTCGATCAAAGCCGTGGCTTCTCGGCTTACTTTCACATTCATGTTGTTCATCTCACACCCCCTTGCGCAACAGAACCAGCGCCTTGTTCAGATACGTCCGAACAGACCTGGAGGAACACTTCATGAGCTTGGCTGCTTCTTCCTGAGTCATTTCCAACTCGAAGCAGTAGTACACGGCGTCCCTGAGTTTCTTCGGTAACTTCAGCACATGGAGCTCCAAACGCTGCAGCAACTCCTTCAGTTCGACCTGATCTTGGATCGGCATGGCATCATCATCCGGTACCATGTCCACCAGTGACGTGGAGTCGCCATTCTCATCAACGGGCGCTTCCAGCGCCTCCGCTGCTGGAGCAGAATTCTTCTGCCACAATTGTGATTTTAACCAGTCTAGGATACGGGATTCGAGAAATGGCAAAAAGCGCACCTCCGCGAAGGAAACCATGGCGCGTGTGGCCATCAGTTTCACCCACAGGTCGGAGATCAGTTCCTTTTTCGATTCGCTGCTGCGCTCGATTACCGATGACCATTGTGGGTTCCGACGCAGGTACCACATGGTCACCTTCACGATGCGCTCGTGCAAAGTCAACGCAACAGCCTTTTGAACTTTAGGGTAACCGAACTTTAGCCGGGTCAAGGTGACCAAGACTTCGGATGGTATGAACCGTGCAGAAGTATGTGCCTTGATCCCGAGGGCGTCGAGCAAGTCTGGTTCGCGCATCGCCATCACCCCGGCCAGCGCGCTCTCCAGCTCAGGAGGGCGATCATAATTGGTACTACTAACATGCTCGGATTCGTTGTCGCCGAGCTCGTCATCGGTGTTGTTCTGGTCCATTTGCGTTCCTTGGGTTGGCGCGTTGGTGCTTCTTCTAACCTAATCGAGGCTTCTCGCCAGAACCGGAAAACTTTTTTCGAAAGTTCATGGTGGAACAGACGACTTGGGGCGGGAAAATCCAAATTGCAAGACCAAGGGAAACTTTTATTTCTTTTTTGACATTCCGGAGTGCCAAATTTAACACATACTCTCCCTAATGCAATGTGGAAAGTTTTCGTCCGCGTTCTTACGCACCTTTGCGCCACCACAAAGGTACCAGCAGCCAGGCCGTCGAGGATAGACGCACGGATGAGGAGAGCCTAAATGAACTGCGATGCAACCCACCAGAAGGATATGGCCATCATCATCGATCAAGCACTGCAGAGCTACGAGCAGTATGGTCGAACAGCAACCGCCAAATTTCTGCTCCGACAAGGCGTTCCCCTAGGCGTGATCGCCAGGATACTAGGCCCTCATCATGTCCGCTGCACTATATCGCGCACCGTTTCCCGGCGCGAACACTTGGATGTCGTCGCCAGTGATATGCAGGGTACGATGCGGCAGCAACGCATCCCAGATACCTTTCAGCTTGACCATCTTGGTCAATATGACCGTTTCGTGGTTTCCCGCACGGCGCTTTTCATACTCCGCCACCGTAATGTTGCTCTGGTCAGCAAAAAGCGCCTGAATCACGTAATCAAAATCATTCAGTAGTTTTACTGCGGCTTTGCCGCCCCAGCGATCCCCATTCCTGTGTTGAAGGGTCGCCCCCGGGCTGTCCAATCCAGTACGGAGCGCCATCAGCGCCCCATGCTCACTGATCTTCGCAACGTCCGGACTCAAGGCCAGCGAGCGATGCGCAGAAATGCGATGGGAGACGCCCCCGCACTCTTCCTCAATTTTGACCGCCAGCCGGGTCTTGCCTCCGCCATTGGCGCCTACAAAAATCAGCGAGCCACCTTGTTCGATGCCGATCGTCAGATTGCCAGCAGGGGTGGGAGTGCGAAGTCAAATTCCATCGTAGGAAATGCTCTGGTGAATTGGGTGAACCTTACAGCCAAGCAGACCGCGCTCAGTCGTTGGAAAGATCGGAAAAACCTTCTTGCATCAGCTCAGGCGGGGGCCGCTTGCCCGGGACATCATATAGCACCTGGCCCGCTCGCGCGAGGCGTTTATCCCGCGCCCGCACGTAGACCGCCGTCGTGTCGGCGCTGGCGTGTCCCAGGATCTCCTGCACGACATACAGTTCCACGCCTCCCTCGACCGCCAGCATGCCGAACGTGTGCCGGAACGCGTGCGGCGACGCCTCCAGCAGCTGCGCCAGATCCTCCACCGCGAGATCCGTGCCACCAACGGCGTCCAGGTCGCCGTGCACACGCCGCAGTGCCCCGACCACCAGATCGTAGAGCGCTCCGGCCGTGTATCCCGCCCCCGCCTCGGCATGGCGGGCCTGTGCCGCTGCCGTGGCCGGGATCACCAGCGGAGACAGCAACGGCCGTTCACTTCGAGGGGCGTCGAAGTCCTCTCCCAGGTCGGCCCAGTGCGCGCGCAGCGCGTCGACGGTCCTGGGACTGACCGGGACAACGCGCCGTTTGCGCCGCTTGCCGAGGACCCGCAGCATCCACACGCCCGGCACATCGCGGCTGGGCGACAGCGCGGCACGCTTTCCCGATGCCGTCTCCGCGCGCCGCAGCCCGGAGTCCCCCATCAGCAGCAGGGCCGCCAGCGCGACCCGGTCCTGCGTTGCCGGCGCCATTTGCGCTCGCCGCTCCAGCGCGACGATGACCGCCTCCCATGCCTCGGCGCTGAGCGCCTTGTCGACGCGGATCGGATCGGCTTCTGTGTCGACGGCCGGATCCCTGACGGCCACCCAAGGGTTGCCGCCCAAGTAGCGCACGCGCGCCAGGTAGTCGAAGGCGGCCCGCAGGATCTGCACCGCCTGCTTTTGCGTGGCGGGCGACATCGGCCGTTCGGCGAACGGCCGCCAGCGGCGGGTGGTGCGCGGCGCCCGCGCGCCGCAGAACGCGGGATCAGGCGCCGCCATGAACCGCACATACGCCTGGCAGTCGTCGACCAGCAACGACGACAGCGGCTTATCCGCCACCAGCACGCTCCACAGCAGGCAGCGCTCCAGTTCGCGGCGGTAGGCACGCAGCGTATGCGGCTGGCCAGCGAAGCCGGCCAGGTAACAGTCGATCGCCTGCAGGTCGTCCCGCGCGCCGATGAAGCAGAAGCGCTCGGCGCGGTTGACGCCGGCGCTGCCGTCCAGCGCGGCGGGCAGCGAGAATGTGCCCAATGGCGGGATGGCGCCGTTGCGGACGGCGAACGCTGGCATGCCCCCCACGACACTCACGGCCCGCGCGTCGGACAGGATCGGACCCAGCGTGCCAGCGTGCCGCGCGAGCCAGCGCTGCACAGCCTGCGCCCTGCCCGCGCCGACACGCGGCACCGCGCGCCACCAGGCCGGTCCGCGCGCATTGATCAGCTGTAGCAGTTCGGCCAGCGTTGCGGCCCCCTGCCCGCGCAGCGCCATCGTCAGGCGGGGCCTGAACCATTTGCCGATCGCGTCGGGCGGCGCGGGTACCGGCGCCGGCAGGTCGGCCGCCTTCACCAAGATGTCGAGCGCTTTCGACGTGATCGCGCCGCCGCGGCGCGCGCCCTGCAGGATCTCGGCGAAGGCGGGGTTGTGTCCGATCGCGCGCTCGATCAGGCGGTCGCGCATCCCGGTCAGAAAGCGTTCTAGTCCCTGTTCCACCTGCGGGCTGTCTTCGCTGTAATACAGGTCAGCGATGCGCTGCAGCGGCAACTTCAAGACGTACGCGCGCAGCGCGGTGTAGTCGGTGCGGGTATAGGTGGCCGCCGGCAGCGCGATGTCGGTGTGCTGGGCCATGATTACACCGGACGCGCGTCGGCGACGTCGGTCGTCTCGTCGACGCGCGCTGCGTTCACGAACGGCTTTACGACCAGGCGCAGCAGCAGCCACCAAGCGTAGAATGATCGGTTTGTGTAAGGCCGCAGGACGGCGGGACTTTCGCGCGCGAAAGTTTGATCCAGGGGACTCATGCTCCACTCCCTCGGGGCGGGCCCAGTGGGGCAAGCTGTCTCAAAGCGTCGTTCACGGTAACTCCCGCCTCCGATTTCCATTGACCGGTCATTCGGCCGAACAGTCTTGGCGACCACACATCCCAATCGTTCAGCGCGACGTCAACCGCCTTGCTGAACGTGTAAATATCACCGGCCGCGTCATAAGTGACGCCGGATAGATTCGCCTGAGTCACCAGTGCGTGATCAAGCTTAAACATCATGCTCCCGGCAAGGATGGTCACAACAGGGTTGGGCGGCCCGCTGGCGATCTTCAAGTGCGACCGGCTTCCGCTCCCGTCAACGCAGCTGAATACGCCATCCATGTTGGGTTCGAAGACGTCAATATTAGCCAAACGCAGGACCGGCCGAACACTGTCGAGGAAGGATTCCAGGCGAAGCTTGTCGTCCGGCCCCAGGTATTCCTCGCGGCCGCCATCCCCATTGTCGAGCTCGTAACGGTTGGCCTGCTGTGCCCACTCGATGAACTGCCGTTCGATGTTCGCGGTGAAGGCCACATTCATCCAGTCGGCCGCCGAGGTGAACACCATCACCGCCGTCCAGAACTCCTTGACACCGATGTGCTGCCCGAGCCGCTGTCCGATCGTGCCGGACTGCCCTACGTAGAGCTGATTTCCGTGGATGGCCCGGTCGAAGTGGCCGGCGTAGAGCAGATACACCCCTGCCGTCTTGGGCCGCTCCACGGAACCGATCCATTTGCGGCAGGTGGCCAGCGACATCCGAAAAATCCGACCGTCCCAACCGTCGGCGGTGATCTCGGTGACGCCGGGGTAGTTCGTTTCGGCAACGCGGATGGCTTTGATCATGGTCTCGCAAGCTGGCGCTTGAAATAGTGGCTCATCAAGCCATCATAAACCTGTTTCACAGGGAAAACCACCATAAACGCAACCGCGATAATACGGATTATCACGGAAGGCTATCGTCGGACTGGGGCGGACAGGGCAGTTTCGCATGCGAAAGTGATTCGAACCATCAGGCCGGTTGGGTGGGCTGGTCGGCAAGTTGGGACTGCCCTGCCGTTCAGGGGTTGTAAGCCGGGCCCGCCCTCACGGAAAGGCGGGCGCCGCCGCTCGGTCGATGATCAGGCAACGTTGGACGGCATCTTGTACGTGCTGCGCATCGGTAATCCATGGGGAGACTTACCGCAAGAGTTGGGCTTTGGCAGCGGGATGACGTGTTGGCGGCGATTGCGTGATTGGCGAGCCGACGGCGTCTGGAAAAATTGAGCGCCGGCTCGACCTTTACAAAGCTTTGCTGTCAATCGCAGCTGCGATCACAACTTCACGGTTTGTGGATGACGGTGTTAGCGTCTCTTAATCAAAATTGAGAACGCCACTATACCCTTCAGGTGTTTTTTTATCCGGCCATCTGGAATCGACCATCGGTTGCGAAGCGCAATACGAATTAGCCACGAATCGGCCGGTTTTCGAGCCCCTGCAAGCCCACACCAGCTTCCCTCGATGCTTGAATTGATCCCAAACCAATCGATCGTCTAGAAGCGACGGCAATGCTTCTTCATGTCCGGTTTTCGGCGAAATTTGCGCAGGCGCACTTTCGCTAGAATCGGTCTTCTTGTCCAATGGCTTTTCGGTCTCAGGTATTGTTGTCTGGCCCATACAAACTGCTGACGCCATGGCAAGCCCCATTAATGCAAGAAATTTCATTACTTCTCCAATCAATACGGAAACAGCATAAAAACTCAAATGCCCGTTTTGTGATCAGTAATGCGCCGACTCGTGCACTCCGACGATTTGAACTGCGACAAGATGCGCGTCGTTGTGTTCTATTGGCGACGCGGTGACCGGTGCCGAATCTTCTTGTGCGATATGAAATTCTAAAATCTTGGAATCAAAATTGTTCGGCACGGATCTTTGCTGATCTGGGATCTTCCAATAACTTGCATCATGCAGGTTCCCCTTACTATCCTGGGAATACCAAGGCGAAGCATAGCCCCAACCGACAGGCGCGTTGGGAGGTGGCACCGGGAATCCGTTTCCCAGAATTGGTGCATTACTACTGCCATCATACTGTCCCCCGGTCTTCATACCGCCTACTTTTTCGAAGGTTGTCCAATGTCCATTGTCGGTGTGCTGCGTCGAGTTCCGGACTCTCACATCACTGCCAGTAGCATTGTAGTTAGCGCGAACAGGCTCTCCCAGATCATGGGCCACACGTGTTTCAAAGGCGGTCGCTTGTGCCTCATTGTGACCAAAAATAACGTGAGCAATTTCATGAACCAGTCCCAGCGCAGGCGACTGGACCCCGAGAATACCTGTATCCGAAATTACCTGTAACCCTTGAGTAGGGTTCCACATGAGTTGCCCTGACTGTGGCAGGGCTATCGTCGATACGTTCGGGCCAATATGCAAAGTGAGTCCATCCAGGTTCTGATAAAACATCGAAAAGTTAGGGCTTAGCTTAAGGTACTCCAACGCAAGGGTTAGCTGGGACATATCTGCATGCGTAATATTCGGCGTGTACACAGTAATACTCATCTTAAAAATCCTTCATATTTCAGCAGTACTGCAGGCCAACATGGCCTTGCATTAAAATAAATTTTACCAAAAAAATAATCATGAAAACTCACCAACAGTAACATTAAATAAATATTTCTTTGAAGACAATATTGCTTTGAACTACCGTCTTTGAAATAACTTTTTATTGAGATCTGCTTCGCTGTTGAGGAGGAGCTTGGGCCGCTGAACACAGCGTTTTGGCAATATGCGGAGCCATTGCAGGCGATGGTCAATGAATATTTGGCAAACAGTTATGATAGAGGTGCCAAGTCCTGATTCAGACTGATTCGACAGAAAGGGTGTCGCGTGAGCCATGCGATGGAAATTGGGGAAGCTACGGATGAGGAGACGGCTGCGGCCAGTTAGATTCCAGATGTATTTTTTAAAATCATCACTTAAGCCAACTTGGCGTAAAAAACACGAATGCCGGCCGCCCCTCAATGCCGCGCCGCTGCTGCGGGACCACGTCGAAGTCAACGCTGCCCACATCCAGATGATTCTTGAGATCGACGCGATGGCGCTGAGCGAGTATGTCGACACAGTGCGCCGCTTCAGCGACCAGGCCGGCGACGGCGTCCCCGCCATGTTGGAGCGCGTGCGGACCATCATCGACCATGACCGGTGGCGCTGGCAAGTCCAGTTTTTGCAGTGCCTGCATGTTTTGACCGACGACTGGAATGAGGCCGCCGGACGGATCGAGTTCAAGAAACTGGGATCGATGGCGGCCGAATCGGATATCGAAATTCTCCAACTCTAACTGGACCTCCATGTCCGAGAGCTTGGCCTGTTCGAGCAGCTGGCCACCATCGACAGTGTGCTCGGTCTCTCCTGATGGCTGATGAAATCGCCGGCGCCAGGGGGGCACTGTTGGAGGCGATAGAGCGTTTCCAGGCCAACGCCCCCGAGCACGAGCGATCCCCTCATGCGCGCAACCTTTACGCGAACGCCCTGCAGCTCGCCGGTTGCCTCAGCGGCGACGTCGCGCTGTTGGACGAAGCAGCGCGTGAAATCGCCGAACTGCTGACCATCCCCCAGTGGACACCGGTCGGCAAGGCTGACCTGCTGCGGCTGCGCGGCGACATCCATCGGCAAAAATCCGAATGGCGCGATGCGAGGAAGGCCTACGCCAAGGCGTTTGACCTGGCGCCTTCCGCCATTCATCGGGTCTTCGCCGCGCAATGCACCTTGTTCACCGACGGTCCGGCGGCAGCTGGCGCAGCCATCCAGGCGGTCGATGCCGCCGGCTTGAATCAGGACCAATATATCGACTACGTACTGATCCAGGCGCACATCGCGATCGAGAGCGGCCAGCGCCCCCTGCTGGCATTGGCCGAATCGCTGCTGCGCGCGCTCGAGGTCCAAGCACCCTACTTCCGGCAGCAATGCGCCACCCTGCTGCTGTCGGTCATCGATACCACGCGCACCGGCCCCACCGCGGAGCGCAGCCGCAGTGTGCGCCGCCTATTCTCCGAGTTCCTCTTTCGGTTCACCCGCTACGTCAAGCTCGAACCCAACATCATAGGATTCGGCCTGAACCGGGGGAAAATCATCGACGACGCCAACCAGCAGTACGTGAAGCCGCCCGAGCAACCCTAGGCATGGCATCAAGAATGGGAACCCCGATGAATACATTCCTATGCGCCAGGATACACGACGCCATCGCGCACGGCACGGTACGGCGCATCGCGCTGGCACCGGCACTGGTGCGGTCCCGCTACGCGGAACGCGCCTGCTACGCAAACGTGGAACAGTGGACCGGTGAGCATCCGGAACACCGGGCGGTCCATGGCTGGCTGCTCACCGGCGTCGGCGTCTATACCTTGCACTCCGTGGTCGACACCGGCGACGAACTGCTGGACATCACGCCGCGCCCCGGCCACGACGCGCGGCACCTGATCGGCTTCGTCGCGGAGTCGTTGCCACTCGATGGGCTGCCGCCCCAGTTGATCGATCCGTTGGCGGAAATGGAGACGCCGTGATTCCCCCGCTTTCCGTCTATATCGACAACAACGTCTGGGACTTCCTGTTTGACCGCCGGATCGACCTGGCCACCGCCCTGCCCCGCGATCGCTTCTGCCTGGCGATCACCCGTGAAGCGGAGTTCGAAATTCCGCTGATTCCCGACGACAAAGCCGACCTCAAGGATTTCATCGCCGACTCCATCGCGCGCTGCACGATTCGGACCGATAGCCTGTTCGGTTTCTATGACGAAACGATACCGGAAGACGAGCAGCGCTACGGTGGCTTCGACGTCGGGCGCTGGGCCAGCCAGGAAGAATGGGACTTCTTGGCGCGGAAGCGCACGCCGCTGAACCAAGTCAGGCGCAAGACGGGTCTGTACAAGGACGAAGCCGACCGCGCCCTCGCGCTGCGCGCCATCCACTCGGTGGTTCTGAGCTTGGATTAAGAGAAGGGACCGATCAACGCAGCCTATCAACGCGGTGGCCAGGTGGTGTTCCTTTCCGGATTCGACGCCAGTGGACTGTCCCTGGGACATTATATCCAACAGTCGTGCACCAGCCAGGACTGACCACCGGCATCGTCCGAACCGGTCTATTCACGCGCCCAGACACCCTGCCCTACCTGTGGATGAGACAAGCACCACGCTAAGTGTTTGATTTCATGGCCTGTTCAAGTTGAACACGCGGGCCTGCGATGCCCCGTCATCCCGGAACAGGACACATCCCAGCAGTCGCTTCCCCTCACCTGCCTTGATGTTCAACTTGAACAGTCCAATAAAACAACGACTTAGCTACGGGTCGTTCGATCGCCGCCACACCAACCACCAGTTCACGGCCATTTTGACCAAGCTGATATCTGGAAAATTGCTCTCCGAGGACTGGCGCGCGTCCGCTACTGTGGATCCCATCTCAATCACAGGAGCAATAGATGAACGCACTCACCCAGGATCACAACGGATATCGATACGAAGTCACGGACCTCGAGATGGCAGGAGGCCACTACTGGCAATGCCGGATACGAATCGCCCGCGCCAAGGAAGAGGGCGGGTACACCCCCTTCTGGGAACAGTTTACGGGAGACATGCGCTGGTTGCACCATTCCCCCGACGAGGCCATTGCGGCCGGCAAACAGATCGCCCGGGACCTGATCGACGGCAAGCGGCCGGAACTGAACACGCACTGATCGATGGCCTGTCCTGGCATGCGCCAGTCGTTGGCGCCGGCGATCCAGCGTCGCCGGCGGCGCGTTCAGTCCGCGCAGGGTGGTTGCCGCCGACAACGGCTTGACATCGCCGGCGAATTTTGTGAGCCTTGGACAGGCTAACAGGAGAACCCATGTGCTATTCAGCGAAGGTCTGGGCCGACTACCGGCTCTATACCCGAAAATTCGGCGCCAGGATCGACATCCATGAATTCGTACGCCTGTTCGAGCAGCGCGCGGCGGGCGCCAAGATCCTCCTGCCACGGGAAGTCACCGACATCTTCAAGCTCGATCCGCAGACCCCGGAGGAGCGCCACTGCCGCGCATTGATTCTACGTCACGAGGCCGCGGAAGCCGCCCGGACGGAAGAACTCTTGTTCGAGCAGCGCCGGCGCCTGGCCGACGCGGAGCGCACCCTGACCACCAAGTCCACGAAGAAGGCGGTCAACGACAAGCGCGTCGCCACCAACAAGATCGCCTCGGCGCTGGAAAAATTGGCTGAGCTGAAACAGCCGGCGCGGGCGGAACCCGAAGGCAGGATCTATCCCGGCTGGTACGCCCCGGTGATGACGATGGATCGATCCGGCGACTACGTGATCTCGCCGCAACGCTATCGGTGCCGACCGGAAGGCAAGCCTGCGTTCTACGACGAGAAGTATCCCGGCACCTACATTGCGCGGCGAGACAGCCTCGGCGGCTACTGGAAGGGACAGTTCGGCAGCTCCCATGCGATCGTCATGGCGAGCGCCTTCTTCGAGAACGTCAAGCGCCACCGCCTGGAAGGCCGCGACCTGGCCGACGGCGAACGGGAAGAAAACGTGGTGTTGCGCTTTGCGCCGGACAACGGACAGCTGATGATCGTGGCGTGCCTGTGGTCCCACTGGCGCGGGGCAGGGGAGGGCGACCTGCTCTCGTTCGCCGCTATCACCGACGAGCCCCCGCCCGAGGTGGCGGCGGCGGGCCATGACCGCTGCATCATTCCAGTCAAGCCGGCCCACCTTTCTAATTGGCTGGCCGCTGGCGCAGCGCTGGCCGATTACGACGCCATCCTCGATGACCGGGAGCGGCCGTTCTATGCGCACCTGCTGGCGGCCTGAGCAGCTGTCAGCCGAGGTGTGTGCGGGTGAAAGCGACGGCGATGTTTATTATTAACAATGTAATTACTCAAGACACTGTGCGACAATGGATCCTCCATCCGAGGAGTCAATATGATCGCCAGCCCCCAGCAACTTCGCACCATCATCGCCTGTGCAGTCCTGGCCACCGGCACGGCGGTGGCGACGCCCGTGACCTACCAATTCAGCGGCCGCTTGACGGACATCCGCGGTGGCGGTGCGGGGCTTTCCTACGGCGACAACTTTGGGGCCCTGTTCACCTACGACGACCAGGCAATCCCCGGAAGGCTGCTCGAACCGGGACGTGCCGTCTACAGTACCGGTCCTTTGAGCGTGACGGCCGCAGGGATTCTGCTGACGGGCACGCCTTCGTCCGAACTGCAAGTGTTCGACAACTGGACCAATACCACCGGCGGCTACCATAACGCCGACGGATTCTTTGTCAGCAGCTACGTGTACGACGCCCATGGGTTCACGTTGCTGCAGTTCGATTTATGGGACAACCCGGACGGGCACAAGCTCACTTCCATCGATCTGCCGACCCATGCCCAGCTGCTCGACCTCGCAGGCAATGGCCGGATATTCATCCGCCGTTTCGACGACGGTGTTGAAACCGGATTGGCATCGGGCTACTTTGTTGGCATGACGCCTTCCGCACCGGTTCCCGAACCGGCAGAAGCGCTGCTGATGCTGGCAGGCCTGGTCACCATCATGGCCTACCGGCGCAGAGCCGTGGCGCACTGGCGCTGCGGCGCCGACACGCTGTCCTCAGGCATGCCACCGGTCTTACACAGGTACCTTGGCGGCCAGATAGGGCAGGGCGGTAACGATTAGGGCAATGGAGGGGTGAGCGTACACTGCCTGACATACTCCAAGCATAAGACGCCCAAACAGCTGGTCTTTCTGGGAAAGTGTAGTTTCATTGTTGAGAGATACTCGGCACCGCTGGAGTTGGAGAGGGGCAGGAGATCTCCATCACTCTGCCTGGCGCTTTTACCCAATCAGGAAGCCCAGCCGGCATAAACACCAATCCCGTCGTAAGCGATGTAGAACAGCAGCGTCAGGAAACCGGCGAAGATGAAAACACTCATCCAGTTTCGCCGGTTCCACCGCTTGGAAAAGCCGGCCAACGCAAGCGCCATGTATAGCAGCGCCGGTCCGAACAACAGGAAGAGGAACAGGGGCAGCGTCCACCAGCTCTGCGGGCAATCGCTCACCGAAAAGCATCCGCTCGTCGGCGCCGGCGCTCCGGGCCAGTGGATCTGCTGTGACACCAGCTTGCTGAGGCACGTGACGACAAATCCCGTCAGGCCCGCGCCAAGGATGGCGACTATGCGCATCAATTTATTTCCCAAAAAAGGATCTCCGATGAGTCGCCAAGATTCGAGTATAAACCCCGGAAGCTTTGGATGCCGACCGTGAACCGCGCGAACGTCTCCAGCGAACCGAGCAGTCCGGTCGACGTCAGTTTCGCACCGTTCCACAGATCGATGTGATCGCCACTCGCGTGGCTCTGCCCGTCCCGCCGCCAGTAGTCCTTGAAAAATATGATGCCGGTCTTGCCCTTGATCTTGGCCGCCCACTCCTTGCTGGTGATCGTCGCCGGCACCGTAGGCAAACCGCAGAAGGGTTGCTTCTTGAGCCAAGCGGCCAGGTCCTCCGCCCTGATGGCGAGTTTCTTGCCGTCGACCGACACCGCAGCCTGTTTGAACGAAACCATCCGCACGCCAACACCCAGGATGGCCCAACTCACTTTGATGGCGCATTGGTTTTCATAGCCGGCAGGTGGCTTCCCGGTCTTGGGGTCGACGTATGGCAGTTTGCCTGGATAGGACGTCCACAAATCGGCAAACCGCACCGGTGGCACATCAATCCTGCACACCGAATCTTTCGTGGTGTTGGTCTTGACGCTGGCGTGCTGCTTGAGCACTTTTCCCATCAGCCCGCCCCTTCGATTTCGGCCAGCGCGACGTCGCCCCAGTAGACCGTGTAGTCCTCTTCATCGTAGGTCTCAATGCGCGGCAAAGTGCCCTGGGCGGTGGCGCGGCCGGAGAACTTTCGCCCATCCTTCGTCACGATCAGATAGGGAACTCCATCAATCCGATTGGCCGACAACTGCGGCTGCTCGTCGTAATGCTCCGCTACTTCCTGCACCGTCGATCCGATGGCGCCAACTCGATGCGGTAGCGCGCCCACTGCCTTCAGGGATGCAGCGACCGCCGCACCTGCCGACGCCCCCGACGACGACGCGCTCGCGCCGCCGCTCCACTCGACCGTGTCGGTGAATTGGGAGGCGATCAGGGTCGCACCACACGAAGTCTTCATGCCGGCGACCGCCACGCCCTTGCCATAAAACGAAGCGGTCATCACGCCCTCGACGATCGGATAGGTTCCCCTGCATTTCGGGCAGTGCACCTTGTGGCCGATATACGAAATCGGCTTGCCCATGCATATGTCACTGGGCGATCCCTCCAGCACGGTGCCTCCGTGGCTCGTCGAGTCACCTTCCCGAATAATTTCCGGCATACACGGCTCTCGCAAAAAATATGATACCGAATTGTAGCTGGTTATCTTTTTGACACCTGTTCAGTTGCAGCAGACCTCGCTTAAAAAACAGATTGGCGGCCGGCGCCACCTTCCAGCACATCGCCTCTTTCCGGGGGCCTCGGAAACGCAGGGACATTTTTCGACCAACAAAAACACGGAAGCGCCATACCATTTCCGCGCCAAGCCATCGCGTGTCGCCAGGTGTGCGTCGCGGGGATATCCTATTTGGGGTTCCAGGTGCAGCGGAACGTAAAACCGGGTTAAGGGGCGAGCTGTCAGATTGAGGCCATAGGCCCGACCACAAGGTCGTCAGGAAATGCGCTAATCGAGCTTATCCTGACGCCGTTTTAAGTACTGCCTGACGTCAGGTTGGAGCGCACCTGTACGGTACAATCGTCTCAGGCAAATTCCGCTTTTGGCTGGCGGACGGTCGTCGCCACCGGTCAGTGATTCCGCTTAATCCGTATTCTCCCCATTTCCAGCAGTCTGGGTCAATTCTGCGTCAGCGCCAACAGCAGGGATAAGGCTTGCGGCCTACAGTTCTCCCGCAAGCCAAGCGTCGCCTGGCATAATGCGCTCCATAAACTCGTCGAAGAGCGGAACGGTAAATGCCGTGTCGCCATGCGTTGGACTCCATATCATCCCTTTTCCGATTAGGTTGCTTCGGCAAGGGGCGAGGGACGTGCTGTCGCGGCTCAGTACTGCCGCGATGTCGCCAGACCGATGCGGTCCTGGACCCAGCGTTGCCATTGCCCGCAAGTAGCGCTTTTCGGTTGGCGTGAGACGGTCGAACCGCACCCGGAAGAAGCTTTCGTCGAGAGTAGCAATTGCCTCAGTGGATGCGGCGTTCACGTCAGCCAGTGTGATCGGGCTTTGTGCCGCGATATCCCAAGCGTGTTTGCCCCACTCTTGGACGAAATATGGATAGCCACGGGTATATGCAATGATCTGACCGACCGCGTCAGCATCTATCTTGACGCCTTCCTCCTCGATCGGTTTCTCGATCGCCTCCTTAGCCTCTGGTGGCAGCAGGGGGCCAATTGAGGCGAACTCAAAAAGGCGCTCAGCGTACGATTTTGCTTCACCCATGCGCCCCCGAAGCTGCGGCAAGCCGGCACCGACGACCGTTATCGGAAGCTGAAGCTGGGCACATCTATGCAGAGCAGAAATCAGCGCTGCCAACTGTGGTTCCTCCACATACTGAAGTTCGTCGATGTAGATCGCGACCAGTGTGTCGGCGGCGGCGGCTGCGTGGCCAACTTGCTCCAAAAGCGCGGTGAGGTCTCCTTCTAGGTCGCCATTGTCCGCCAGTCCTGGTTCGACATCGTAGTCGAGGCCTACTTCGATATCGTTAAACGTGACTTTGAGCTTGCTTGCGAAACCGGCGAGCGCCCGCAATCCACGTACCGCCGCATCTGCAGCGGCCGCTACCTTGCTCAATTTCAAAAGCCCGAGCCGCAGCTGAGGCGCCAGCAGTGCTGGCAGCGAACGGCCTTCAGGGGCCTCAATGCGAATCGTAACAACGCCGTCGGCTGAGGCGTCTTTCATCATTTGGTCTAACAGGACTGTCTTGCCGACGCCGCGCAGACCTACCAGCATCATGCTTTTGGCGGGACGCCCCTTTCGCAAGCGTTTGATACTTACAGTCATTTGCTCACGAATCAAGTCACGACCAGCTAGTTCCGGTGGCGGACTGCCGGCGCCTGGAGCAAAAGGATTGTCTACCGGATTCATATATATACCAATCTTAGTAAGTTTAGTCTTTTTCGATAACTTAACTAAACTAACTTGGTTAGCGGTAGTTGTCAACAAAAATGTCGCGTCAAGCCATGCTGTTGGCACCGACGATTTGACCGATGTGTTGCGTTGACCGATTGAATCCACAGTCGATGGCGGACGGTCATCACCACCGGTCAGTGATTCTGCCTAACCCGGTTGGCAGCTCCGTTACACCTCAAACCCCTATTTCTACATGGAAGCAAAAAGCACTTGCGCAAAGTCCGGGGCCATGGATTATACTGTACATTCATACAGTTAAAACTAACAACAAAATTATGCTCTGCCAAGCGCTTCAACAACAGCAAGCCGACTTCAGCGCCAGTCCTCCATCGACATGGCCTGACGTTTGGCGCGCCAGCGAGTTGGCGGTATCGCGTGTGCCGGGCCAGCCCACCGGCCACGCAGAGCTGGATCATGAACTGCCCAACGGTGGCTGGCCGCGTTCGACGCTGGTGGAGCTGCTACTGCAGCAGTCAGGCATTGGCGAGCTCCAGCTGCTCAAGCCGATTCTGCGCCGGCTGTCGAAGGGCCAGCGCATCGCCCTGGTGCAGCCGCCCTATCTGCCGCAGGCCAATGCATTCAAGAAGCTGGGTATCGACACCGGCCGGTTGCTGTGGATACGCGCGGCCAGCACCGGCGACGCCCTGTGGACCACCGAGCAGATCCTCAAAAACGGCAGCTGCGGCGCGGTCGTGCTGTGGCAGACCAACGTGCGACCGGAGTCGCTGCGCCGGCTCAATCTCGCGGCGCAGTCCGCCGATACCTGGTTCTGGCTCATGCGTCCGATGGCCTGCGCCAGCGAAGCCTCGCCGGCGCCGCTGCGGCTCGGGCTGCGGCCCGCGGTGGGCGGCGTTGCGATCGAAGTGATCAAACGACGCGGCCCCGCCTCCGACGCCACCCTGTTCATTCCACTGCCGGACATGCCCGCCGGCCGCCACCCTCTGCATCATGAAAACGCCCCTGCTGTTAAGTTTGTACCTGCCGTTGTTACCGCTCGAAACGCTGCGCCGGTCCTGGTCTGAGCCGGGCGCCTACGCGGTCATGGATGGCGGTCAGGTGCTGATCGCTTCGCCTTTGGCCATGGGGTCGGGTGTCCGGCCGGGCATGCGCACCGGGGGCGTCGCCACCATCGCCCCCGGCACCATCATGCTGGAACGCGAGGTGGAAAAGGAGGCGCGTGCGCTCGACGCAATCGCGTTGGCCTTACTGCAGTTCACGCCGGACGTGGCGCTCGATGCCGACTTCAGCATGATGCTCGACGTCGGCGCGAGCCTACGCCTGTTCGGCGGCCCGCTGGCGCTGTGCCGCCTGGTGCGCAACAGTATTCAACGGCTAGGATTTACCGCAGTGCTGGGCGCCGCGCCGACCGCGCACGGCGCCTGGCTGCTGGCCCATGCGCCGCACGAGCGAGTGCGGTCGCCGCGCCGCCGCTGTCTGCGGCGGCGCACGCTCACCTCTCGCCTCGACCGGTTGCCGTGCGCGATCGAACCTGCCGCGCAGCCGTTCATGACCTGGCTCGACGGCATCGGCGCCAAGCAGCTGGGCGCATTGCGCCGCCTGCCGCGCGCCGGTCTGCAGCGCCGCACCGGCAAGCAGTTGCTGGCCGCGCTCGATCACGCGTATGGCGACCTACAGGAGCTGCACCGCTGGATCGCCATCCCCGATGTCTTCTCGGCCCATGCCGAAACCTTCGACCGCATCGAGCATGCCGAGGCGCTGCTGGTTGGCGCGACCGCATTGATCTTGCAGATGGTTGGCTGGTTGACGGCGCGCCAGCTCGCCGTGCTCACCTTCACCCTGCTGCTGGAGCACGAGCGAGGCCGCGCAGCCATCGCCCCGACACCGATGGAAATCACGCTGGCCGAACCGGCTTGGAAGGAGCCGCACCTGCTGCGGTTGTTGAAGGAGCGGCTGGCCAAGCTCGAACTGGCGGCGCCGGTGATCGGCCTGACGCTGCAGGCAAACCAGGTGCAACCGATGCAGCCGCCGACCGACCAGCTGTTCCCTGAGCCGGGCGGATCGCCGGCCGATTTCAAGCGTCTCCTGGAGCTGCTGTCCGCCAGGCTGGGGCCCGAAAACGTGATGACCCCGACAAGTTCACCGGACCACCGTCCGGAGCAGTGCAACGGCTGGGGGCCGGCCACGCGCGCGATGAAGGCATCTGCCGACGAGGATGAACTGCCCGACCGCCCATGCTGGGTGCTGCCCAAGCCGATCGCGCTGATCATGCGCGAAGAGCGGCCGTTTTACGGCAGCCCGTTGCGGATCATCCGTGGCCCCGAGCGCCTGGAGGCCGGCTGGTGGGACGACCAGACCGTCGTGCGCGATTATTATGTCGCGCAAGGAACGGACGCCACCTGCTACTGGATCTTTCGCACCCGCGACGTGCGCTGGTACTTGCACGGCCTGTTCGGCTGACCCGTCATGGCGACAGTTCCTTCCGTCCTGCCCGCTTATGCGGAACTGCAGTGCGTGAGCCACTACACCTTCCTGCACGGCTCCTCCGGGCCAGAGCAGCTGGTCGAACGAGCTGCCGCGTTGGGCTACCATGCGTTGGCGATCGCCGACGAATGCACCGTGGCCGGCGTCGTCAAGGCCCACCAGGCGGCCAAGGAGGCCGGACTGAAGCTGCTGATCGGCAGTCAGATGACCGTGACGCCCGAAGACGGCAGCCCGCCGTTCAAGCTGCTGGTGCTGGCGATGAACAAGAACGGCTACGGCAACTTGTGCGAACTGATCACCGTCGGCCGCCGGCGCGCGGAGAAAGGCAGCTACCTGATACGTCCGCGCGATATCGCCGCGCCGCCACCCGATCTGGGCGAACTGCGCGGCATGCCGGACTGCCAGCTGTTGCTACTGCCGCGCTACGGCGAGCAAGCCGCTGTGCTGGAACGCCACGCAGCCTGGTTGCTGCAGAACGCGCCGGGCCGCGCGCGCATCGCCCTGACGCTGCACCTGCGCTCCCGCGACGAGGAGCACAAACAGACCGTGCTGGCGATCGCCGCCCAGCTGGCGCTGCCAGTGGTCGCCACCGGCGACGTCGTCATGCATGTGCGCTCCGCCAAGCCGTTGCAGGATACGATGACCGCGATCCGGCAAGGCGTGCCTGTTGCGCAGTGCGGCTACCGTCTCGCGTCCAACGCCGAGCAGCATCTGCGCTCGCGGGTCCGCCTGGCCAACCTGTATGCGCGGGACATGCTCAACGAAACGGTGCGCGTGGCGAATCTGTGCACCTTCTCGCTCGACGAGCTGCGTTACGAATACCCTGTCGAAATCGTCCCGGAGGGGCACACGCCCACCAGCTACCTGCGCGAGCAGGCCTACATCGGCGCCCACTGGCGCTATCCCGACGGCATCCCGGGCTCAGTGCAGGACCTGCTCGAGCGCGAGCTGCAGCTGATCGCCGAACTGGCCTACGAAAACTACTTCCTGACCGTCTACGACATCGTCCGCTTCGCGCGCGTGAACAAGATCCTGTGCCAGGGGCGCGGCTCGGCCGCCAACAGCGCGGTGTGCTTCTGCCTCGGCGTGACGGAAGTCGATCCGGCGCGCGGCACGCTGCTGTTCGAACGGTTCATCTCCAAGGAACGCAACGAACCTCCAGACATTGACGTAGACTTCGAGCACCAGCGGCGCGAGGAGGTCATCCAGTACATCTACAACAAATACGGCCGCACCCGTGCTGCGCTGACAGCGGTCGTCACCAGCTACCAGCCCAAGAGCGTGCTGCGCGACGTCGGCACCGCGCTCGGCGTCGACCTGTCCATCGTCGACAAGGTCGCCAAGGCGGCGCACGGCTGGGGCGGACGCGCGGAGCTGGCCGAACGGATGGTCAGCTGCGGCCTCGATCCGGCGTCGGACGTCGCCCACAAGTGGGCCTACCTGGCCGAACGCATGATGCGCTTCCCGCGCCATATGTCCCAGCATCCCGGCGGCTTCGTCATCGCCCGCACCAAGCTGTCGCGGCTGGTGCCGGTGGAGAACGCCAGCATGGAGGACCGCACCATCATCCAGTGGGACAAGGACGACCTGGACGCCGTCGGCCTGCTGAAGATCGATATCCTCGCGCTGGGCATGCTCAGCGCGATGCGCCGCACGCTGGACCTGATCTCGGAGCTGCGCGGCGAGCGCTTCGAGCTGCGGGACATTCCGCACGAGGATACAGCCACCTACGACATGATCTGCCAGGCCGACACGGTGGGCGTGTTCCAGATCGAGAGCCGCGGCCAGATGTCGATGCTGCCCCGCCTGCGCCCGCGCACCTTCTACGACCTGGTGATCGAAGTCGCCATCATCCGCCCCGGACCGATCCAGGGCGGCATGATCCATCCCTACCTGCGGCGGCGCGCCGGCACCGATCCGGTCACATATCCCAGCAAGGAGATCGAGGGCGTGCTGTCGCGCACCCTCGGCATTCCGATCTTCCAGGAACAAGTGATGCAGATCGCCATGGTGGCCGCCGGCTTCAGCGCCGGCGAGGCCGACCAATTGCGCCGCGCGATGGCCGCCTGGAAGCGCAAGGGAGGATTGGAAAAATTCGAGGACAAGCTGATGACCGGCATGGCCGAACGCGGATACTCCACGGAATTCGCGGCCTCCATCGCCGCCCAGATCCGGGGCTTCAGCGACTATGGTTTTCCCGAGTCGCACGCGGCCAGCTTCGCGCTGCTGGCCTACGCATCCAGCTGGCTCAAATGCCACGAGCCGGCCGCCTTTCTGTGCGCCCTGCTTAATAGCCAACCGATGGGCTTTTACAGTCCCTCGCAGCTGGTGCAGGACGCGCAGCGGCATGGCGTCGAGGTGCGCCCGGTCGATATCAACATCAGCGCGTGGGAAGCCGCGCTGGAGCCGTCAGATCGGCCTCAGCACGCCGTTCGCCTTGGTCTGAACATCATCACAGGGATGGAGCGCGAAGCCGCCTGGCGCATCGAGGAGGCGCGCGCAGTCCGTCCGTTCGCCGACCTGCACGACCTGGGCTTGCGGGCCGGGCTCGACGCGGCGCAGCTCAAGCTGCTGGCCAGCGCCAATGCACTGGCGGCGATCAGCGGCAACCGCCGCGAAGCGATGTGGAACGCGGCCGGCGGCACGCCGGACAAGGGACTGCTGCGCACCGCCCATATACCCGAGGACGCGCTACAGCTGCCTACGCCGTCGGAAGGCGAGGAATTGGTCGCCGACTACCGCCACCTCAGCCTGACGCTAGGCCGCCATCCGCTCGCGCTGCTGCGCAAGCGCCTGCACGCGATGCGCTTCATGCCGGCCGAGGTGCTGAACCATTACGGCGACGGCCAGCTGGCGCGCGGCTGCGGCCTGGTCACGGTGCGCCAGCGGCCGGGCACGGCGAAGGGCGTCGTCTTCATCACCATGGAGGACGAGACCGGCAACGTCAACGTCATCGTCTGGCCGAGCCTCGTGGAACAACAGCGCCGCGAGGTGATGGGATCCCGCCTGCTGGGCGTCTACGGCCAGTGGCAGATGGCCAACAACGTGCGCCACCTGGTCGCCAAGCGCCTGGTCGACCTGACGCACTTGCTGGGCGAACTGGACACACGCAGTCGCAATTTTCATTAAACTTCACAACCTTCGTAGGGTTTAACAACCACCATTGCTTCTTGGCTGTAGTAATCCCGTTTTGGTCAAATAGCCGTGTCAGGCGGGATTAAGCAAACCTGGGGCCGCATCCGCCCCATCTCGGACCTTCGCGCATATTATCGGATTATCCTAAACCTAACTTAGTTTTTGAATTGGTTACCAAGTTAGTTTTGAATAGCTGTTACGACACCATTTGTAAGATAGATGTAACCTCCCGAGTATACCCATTGCTCACGAACACCACTTGCAGAAGTAGTTCTATTAATCTCTTTTGGCTTCCCCCATGATGACACTCGAACTTCGCTGGCAGTCATGCCAATTCGTATACCGGCTTTTTTAGGTAGTGCTGCCAATCGCGCTTTCAGTTTTTTCGGTGGCTCTTCATAAACATATTCCATGTTTGAAGCCTCGCCGATACCGTTTGACAAATGCCCGAGTATTGCTTCTTTACTGCGTTGAAGCTGATCTCCTCGTACATACGCCTCGACTCCATCTGCAAATTTAATCTTGAAAATGGCAGAAGATATGTAATCCGATGAGCCTTCCACAACCTTATCCAAAACAATGAAGCTAGTATCCCTATCGACGAAAAATTTTCCTTTTGAAAACATAAATTGAGTTGGCACTTGTTCAAAAAACTCCATTCTAATAGCAGCTTTCGGTTTAGCCATTATCCAAAATGTCTTGTCCAGATACCAATTAACTTTTGCTATTTCTTCAGTTGCGCTCTTCCCATCGATATCTGACTGTTTTGTATATTGAGAAAACGAACTGTTAGAGAATGAGAGTCCTAGAATAAAAATAGCCGTAGCAAAGGTATTTTTCATAATATTTTCAATTAGTAAAAAAACTCAATTTAATTTTGAAGCTTTTTAAAATATGGGTTTTGATAGAGGGGCGGCTATTGGCCGGAGGCGGCAAATGATGTAATACATTTTTACGCCTCAGTGCCATCAGCGTTCCAATAACGCCAAGTACCTGTTTCGACACCTTTTACGTAGGAACCTTCTGCTGCCACCAGTCCATTTTCATGAAAGTCGCGCCAGTTGCCGGCCTCCAAGCCATCAACATAGGTCCCCTCCGAAGCCCGCTCACCGTTGCGATGAAATGCCGTGAACAAACCGTGGCGCACCCATTTCGAGCCATCATTCGCAAGATAACGAGAGTAACGATACTGAAGCTCACCGCTCTCGTGAAAAATCTCTGCAATATTTAAATCCATTAAATCTCCAACACCTTTCCTGTACTACTCCGGGAACGTCGGCTCCTGGCCGAACGCGGCCCACTGCGCTGCTAGGATAGCAGCTTGCCCATCTGCAAAACTCATGAATTCTCACATCAGGCCGAAGCCGGCCCCTAAGGTGACCTCGAAAAACCTCGAGTTTGTCGTTCCGGCACACGCGGGAACCGGACCAAATTCGGCAATTTAAAGCTGTGCTTTGGTCTACGACTCGGACTGGACTTGTAGATTCGTTAATGTCTCTTGTATGCTGACGATTGGTCGTTGCGTTGAGTAAATAAGTATTCTTGAAGGAATTAGACAATCATGCTAGTTTTTGGTGTCCTCGCTACTGTTGCCTTGCTGCTCCTATTCGCCTTTGGCCAAATTTTCCCAAACAAGGTTCTTCTTGGCCCGACCGCTACTCGGCAGAAGGTTATCAAGTTCTACGGCCCACCTGCGCTGATTGGGTTCATAGTGCTGACGGTCTTTGCGCCAAGCGACCCGGGCGCAGCGCCCGCTGTGGTCGTGGAGAAGCCTAAAGAACCCACAACGGTGCCGCAAGCTGATAGGGGACGTGTGCTTTCGGTGAGCTTCGGCGGTCTTACGCTGCCCGGTCGTATTGGGGACGCGAAGGCCACGGGCTTCACAGACTGCACCGCCGACTACTACAGCTACAAGTGTAAACGCGCGGTGCCGACGGAGCTACTCGGCCTCAAAGCGCAGTCGGCGGAGTTGGCGATGACGGGCAGCGACTACTTCGCCGACGCCCATTTGACGCCCGTTGGTCCGTCTGGCGACGTCCGTGAGCTGAAGCCGGAGCAGCTGGCCTACGGTGACGTGGTTCTCACGTTCAGTCGACCGGACTACGACCTAAACTGCACTGACAAGTATCGTGAGAAGCACGGTGGCTATGACCAGCCGGCAAACTGCCTCGTCAACAAGAACACCATCGCACATGTGAATCAAGCGTTGCTCGACGCGGGCTGGACTATGTACTCGAGCAAAGGCGGCTACTACCATTATGTCCGCGCTTGGGAGCAGGTCGAGATTACAACGAAGCATGAGATGGCGACCATTCGCCGCGTGTCCGCAGAACACGTTTCTGAGGTGGTGGCTCGCGAAGCATTCCGACAAAACGCACGGGAGACTGCCAACGTAAACGCCGCCGCAGTGCTTGAGCAGATGAAGAAGTGACCTGAAAGGAAATCCTATGAAGTGGATTACAGCACTCAATTTGGAGCAGTGGGCCGACTCGATTCCCGCGCGAACTGATTTTCCTGCCTTGGTACTTGACTTAGTGCGCGCAGCGGTCTCGAACCCCACAGCCTATCGCTTCCCAAACGGGAACAAAGGAGAGGTGCGTGGGTTTGACGGTATCTTAAGTTGCGATGAGCAATCAACGTTCGTTCCACGTGGCGAGTCAATTTGGGAATTCGGGGTCTCGGAAGACGCATTGAGTAAAGCACAGGACGATTACGATAAGCGAACTCTGGGCGTTCCAGCAGAAGTGCGTGCGAAGACCACGTTTGTTTTCGTATCGCCTCGCACTTGGAACAATCAAAAGCTGAAAATATTTGACTGGGAGCGAGAGAGGCGTGAGCGAGGGGATTGGCAAGACGTTCGCCTTATCGATGGAGCTCAGCTTGAGCATTGGCTTGATGAGCATCCGGCTGTGGCATCGCGTTACGCTAGAGAGTTTTTGGGACTTGTACCCCATTCAGGAGCTTACAGCGCAGATGAGTTTTGGGATGAGTTTTCATTGCGTTTTGAACCGCAACTTGTTGAGGAGGCTCTACTCGCAGGCCGAGCCGCCCAAGCGAGTGCATTACTTCAGAGTTTGACTGACCCGGATGCGAAAATTGCGTATGCGGCGGACTCCCCTGACGAAGTCATCGCATTCGTTATTGCGACCGTTCGCAAAGCACCGCCGGAACTCAGCGCGTATCTAAATTCGCGGATAGTTGTCGTCGATAGTGAGGATGCCGCGCGCTTTCTGCGGAACAAGTCAGGCCTTATTTTCCTGCCCCGAGGACAGGCACGCAAGCACGATGGAATGTTGGCCGCAGCTGGCGTCACAGTGATAAATGCGGGAGCAGATGAACGTCGTTCACGCCATGATGTGTTGGTAAGGCCTACGAGCAGTCAACTAGGTGAAGCACTCGAGCTAATGCAACTAAAGCCGAGTGGTTATGAGGCAGCACGCAAGTGCGGTCGCAGCCTAGCAGTGCTGGCGCGACAAATTTCCAGCGGAACAGCGCCTTTGCCAGAATGGCTTGGGAGCAGTGAGGCACTAATCCCAGCATTGCTTGCGGGAGCTTGGACGGTAGGTGGCGCCGACACAGGCTTGCTTACCGACTTGGCCGGCATGGCAAAGTATGAGGAAGTCGAAGCGCCATTACGTCTTCTGACCAAACACAAGGAACCCCCGATTGACCGTGTCGGGGATGTCTGGAGCCTGCGTTCATCTGTCGACGCGTTCGTGCATCTTGGCCATCTTATCGGACCAGAACATTTGGCTCGTCTTGAAGCTCAATTCAACATTCTGTTCTCAAAAGAAGTCGTGAAACCTCAAGGGGAACAGTTGTTTCGGACGAGTGTGTCTGATGATGTTGATTACAGTAGCTGGCTTAAAGATGGGATGATGACGACACTGCTGCACATGTCAGCGCTTCACGAACTCGCTGACTTTGTCGTGGCAGGTACGACGCCGAGGGCCTTCGTAGATAAACTTGTTCGGACTTTACCAGGGTTGGTCGATTACCGATTCTACGCTAGCTTTAAGGACAATCTTCCACTTCTTGCAGAGGCGGCACCTGGCCCTTTTCTTGATTCCCTCGAGCGTCTGCTTGAGGGAGACTCAACGCTGATAAAACCTATATTCGCAGAAACCAAGGTCTATTTCACTTCACAAAGCGAACACACTGGTTTGCTGTTTGCGCTGGAGGTTTTAGCCTGGGAGCCGGCCCAGCTTCTCCGAGTGACAATATGTTTAGCTCGGTTGGCTGTTCTTGACCCAGGCGGCTCTTTGTCCAATCGTCCGATTAATTCTCTGCGGGAGATATTCCTGCCGTGGTCGCCAAATACCAATGCAAATCGCGCCCAACGTGACGGTATTCTCAAACACGTGCTGAAGCTCGTGCCCGAGATAGCGTGGCCATTGCTGCAGAAGTTGCTTCCATCAGTGGGAGACGTATCGAGTAACACCCTCAAGCCAAAATTTGCCGAGGCCGAGCCCGGCGGCGGTGAACCGCTTACGTATTCTGTCGTGTGGGCTAGTCAACTCACCATTATCGAACTAGCAGTCAAACATGCGGAAGGAATGGAGGCTCGCTGGGCCTCGCTCATACGCGCGCTCGGTCAGATGCAGCCCGAAGCATTTGATTTGGTATTGGTAGGACTAGAGACAACTCTAGGAAAGGCGAACGCTGCCGGCGAAACAGGTATTTGGGATGCGTTGCGAAAAGAATCTAGCCGCCATCGCGCATTCCCAGACGCGGGATGGACGTTGAATCCCGAGTATCTGGCTCGTATAGATGCCTTGGTCGATAGATTCAATCCTGACGACCCAATTGTAGAGAACCGTTGGCTCTTTGACGAATGGATGCCGACAGTGTCAGGATTCGATGCGAATGCCGATGACCCGATGGAGCGCGTTGATTCCGCGCGTAATGAGGCGATGGAGAGAGTGTTCAATAAGCTTGGCGCAGAAGGAATTCTTGCTCTCGCTAGTACGGTGGCGATGCCGTTACAAATGAGGCCAGCGCTGTTCAAGCTCCAACTCCCAGAGGCAACCCTCACATGGCTATTACGGCAGGTACTGTCACAGGCTGGGGAAGGACGAACCTTGGCGCCGTACATTGTTGAGAATGGCGTCAATCGGTTTGGTCCCGAGTTCATCCAATCTGTCGCAGGAATTGTTAATGAGCTAGAACTGGGCGCTGCTGTCTACGGGGGCCTCTTGGTTAGCTTGGAGGACAATCGCACCACCTGGGAGTTGATTGCGGCACAGGGAGAAGAAGTCGAAGCCGAGTATTGGAAGCAAAAATTTTCGCCTACGTTCAATGGTCCGACTGACGACTTGATTTTTTTACTGGACACCTACGCTAAGCATGGCAGAGCTCTAGCCGCTTTGGAAGTATCCGTTCGCCGCATCAAAGATGTCACGACTCCCAAGCTGCTTCATCTCTTAGACCTGTGCGTGCAGGAAATCAATAACGCCAGAAATAACATTGGCTCAGTATATAGTCACTATATTGAAAAAGTGTTCGGTGTGCTTGAGGACAGGGGCGATGTGAGTGAGGAGGAACTCGCGCAGCGCGAATACGCCTATCTGCCGCTGTTTAGGAAGGAGAAGAACGCATTGACGCTGCATCGGCTGGTTGTCAAACGTCCGGCTATGTTTATGGAGTTAGTCTGCCTTGTGTACAGGGAGGAAGGCGCAAAGCCTGAGGATCTATCACCTGAGCGTCTGGCATTAGTACGGGCAGCATTTCAACTTCTGACAAGCTTGGAGATTCTGCCTGGACAATCTGAGCAGGACGTGGACTATGAAGCTCTCTTCGATTGGTGCGCCCAAGTTCGTCGGCTTTCCGTTGATGCAAATAGAGCTGCTATCACCGACCAAAGCATAGGTAGACTACTCGCACACTCGCCGGCTGACCAACTAGATGGCGCGTGGCCTCATGTAGCTGTCAGACGCGCTATTGAAGAGTTTTCTTCCGACGAAATCGAACGTGGGATCGCTATAGAACGGTTCAACATGCGCGGGGCATATTCCAAGGCGATGGGTGAAGGTGGTGAACAGGAGCGCGCTCTCGCCCAAAAATCGCGCGACTGGGCGTCATCGATGCCAGAATATCCGCGTACCGCGGCCTTGCATAATTCCATCGCGAAGAATTGGGCCTTGCACGCCGAAGAAGAGGACGTGCGCTCAGCGAAAGACGCTTTACGATGGTGAAGTGTACTAGCTCAGACTTGCCCTGACACGAGATGGCGGATGAGTTAGAGTTCTGAGGGACCGTTACCGGCCAGCAGCCGACGGTCGCGACTGGGGCGTTGGTGAGATAGGCAAAACTGTGCGACCGATATTGGACGAGGAAAGCAATACATGGGGCCACTCTTTTCTATCGCTGTGATGGCGATTACAGCAGGCACGATTTTTTGTATTGTCGCTGTTGTTTTTAGATTGTTCGTATCTTCGAATCTTGCCGTCCCCTGTGCTTTTGGCTTCGTTATCGGGGCTGGTTTGTCTGCGGCATTGTGTGTGGGACTTCTTGCATTAACGCTGGGGGCGGGAGTCGAGCTAACAGGGTTGCAACCACTCGCGTACTTATGTAGCCTCGCAATCAGTGCGGTCCTGGGCGGCGCCATACTTTCGTGGCAAGTCGCCCGAAGATTTCGTTATCGATGAGGTGATAATCACCGTTGCGGATCGATAGTTGCCAAAAAAAGAAATTTGCCGAGTTCGGCCAGAAGCTGCCCGTCGTTGTAGAAAGTTTTTACATGAATTCACGCTCAACCGAAGGCTACAAGCCACCTGAAAACCGAGCCGAACTTGAACTGCGATATGCTGCTGGAGAACGCCACTTCCCGAATACCGACTTGAGCGGCGAGTCCCTTGTTGGAATCAAACTGGATGGTGCTGACTTCGAAAAGCATTCTTGGTTTTTTGATGCTGATTTTTCTGGAGCGAGCTTGCGCGGAGTGAGCTTTAGAGAATGCAATCTTAAATGCGTTAATTTTTCAGCTGCCGACCTCACTGGCGCAACACTCGAACTTGCCGCAATTGAGTCGATAAAGACAAATGGCGCGAGTCTAGAGGAAGTCAAAGTTCGTGGCGCAAGCTTCTACGGCTGTGAACTTAGCGAGGACGATGAACTGCCGTCTTGGGAGTGGTAAGCTGACCGATTGAATCCGCAGGCGAAAGCGGACTCTGGAATAGCGCAACTAATTTTTCATCAGAAATATGAGAAATATCGACTACCGCCACCTCAGCCTGACGCTGGGCCGCCATCCGCTCGCGCTGCTGCGCAAGCGCCTGCACGCGATGCGCTTCATGCCGGCCGAGGTGCTGAACCATTACGGCGACGGCCAGCTGCACGCGGCTGCGGCCAGGTCACGGTGCGCCAGCGGCCAGGCACGGCGAAGGGCGTCGTCTTCATCACCATGGAGGACGAGACCGACAACGTCAACGTCATCGTCTGGCCGAGCCTCGTGGAACAACAGCGCCGCGAGGTGATGGGATCTCGCCTGCTGGGCGTCTACGGCCAGTGGCAGATGGCCAACAACGTGCGCCACCTGGTCGCCAAGCGCCTGGTCGACCTGACCCACTTGCTTGGCGAACTGGACACACGCAGTCGCAACTTTCACTGACCGATGGTCACGACAGCAACTCCAGCAGCTCCTTCACTACCCTTCTTCTTGGGACCCACTTTCCAAACGACCTCCGCCACCCCCTTCGAGATCCGTAGCGACACAAAGAGAATCATCGCCAGCGACCACATAAAGACGTGACGGCGCCAGGATTCGACGTTCTGCTCATCCTTGATGATGTCCAGAGCGGAGGTATTCGCGACGTATAAAGTGTAGTAGTTCCGATTTGATCTGACAGTATTGCCTTGCCAAAGGGTGGGGTTACCCGGTTTGATAGAGGTGCGAATCTTTATTAAACCAGCGCGCAAGCGCCAAGGAGTAACCCCATGAGCAGTGTTCCTCAAAGCGTCATCAAACACAAGGTCGGCCTGCTAAATTTAGCGACCGAGCTCGGTAACGTATCCCGCGCCTGCAAGGTGATGGGCTTTTCCCGCGATACGTTTTATCGCTATCAGTCGGCGGTGGAGGCCGGCGGTATTGATGCCCTGATCGATGCCAATCGCAAGAAACCAAATCTCAAGAACCGTGTCGAAGATGCGACGGAGGCGGCCATCGTCGCCTTCTCGCTGGAGCAACCTGCGTTCGGCCAGGTCAGAGCCTCCAACGAGCTGCGTAAGCGCGGCGTTTTCATTTCCCCGTCCGGAGTGCGTTCTGTCTGGCTGCGCCGGGATCTGGAGTCATTCAAAAAGCGCCTGGCAGCGCTTGAGCGCCATGTCGCACAAACGGGTGATGTGCTGACTGAAGCCCAGGTCGCCGCGCTGGAACGCAAGCAGGAGGACGATGTGGCCTGTGGTGAAATCGAAACCGCCCATCCTGGCTATCTCGGTAGCCAAGACACTTTCTACGTCGGAACGATCAAGGGCGTCGGGCGCATCTACCAGCAGACCTACGTGGACACTTATTCGAAGTGGGCTGCAGCCAAGCTTTACAACACCAAGACACCGATCACGGCCGCCGATCTGCTAAACGACCGGGTGCTGCCATTCATGGACGAGCAAGGCATGGGCGTCATTCGCATATTGACGGATCGTGGCACCGAGTTCTGCGGCAAGCCTGAGTCGCACGACTACCAGCTCTACCTGGCCCTCAACGACATCGAGCACACAAAGACCAAAGTGCGGCATCCCCAGACCAACGGCATCTGCGAACGCTTCCACAAGACGATCCTGCAAGAGTTCTACCAGGTTGCCTTCCGCCGCAAGATTTACCGCAGCATCGAAGAGCTTCAGCGTGACCTTGACGACTGGATCGCCTACTACAACAACGAGCGCACGCATCAGGGCAAGATGTGCTGCGGACGGACACCGATGCAAACCCTAATTGACGGAAAGGAGGCGTGGCGCGATAAAATCACTACATTGAACGACTGAATCTGACCTGACAGTCGCAGGCTTCAAACCGGGTAACTGTCAGATCAAGTCGCGATCACTACATATAAAGCCTGGGCGCAACCAGCCACCCGTTCGGAACTGAATCCCGCCGGCGGCCTTCCCGGATTAAACTTCAACAATGACGGGCAGGCGCCATCCAAATCTGCGACGCTAAACGGAACACGGGCAGCCACCAACGTGCGCAAGCCTCTCATGCGATCACAACCTATTGCCGACTGGGTAGCCATTGCGCCGCACTCCCTGGCTAACACCACATCGAAGAGCTTACCCGCCATCTCACGGCTTTCCGCCATATGTTTCACGTAGTTCGCCCTGTCATGCTCGGCAAAAAACTGATAGCCCTGAATAATGGCAAGCACCGACCCAACGGACGACGCAAGCACCCAAACCAGATCGACCACCTTCAGATGTTCCGATGTCACCTGTTCAGGCTTAAACCCCGGAATGCACGACAACGCCAACGCCGTCGAACAAAAATAAAGCCAGACCCACCACATCACCCGGCTAAGCGCCGCATCCATTCCCGGGAAAATACCAATGCTATACACCAACCCGCAAATGCCGATCACGAATCCAGCCCAAGCCCAGTACCTCGGCAACACGCTGCAACCAGCCACGCACCTAGCCCAGCCGCCAATCCAACGTCTTACCGAATTCATCCTTTGAGACTCCCTAAAAAACAATTCAACGACACAACTCACACCAACCCAAACCCCCTCAGCGAAAAACATCGCCACAACCGTCGCAGTGGAGATTCCGATCGAATTTGCTTCGCAAATAAACCCTGCTGACGCAGGGTCGAGTACGGCCGCTTTAAAACGCAGAACCAGAAGAAATCAACCTCACCCATCATCGACACGCCGCAGGCCATACAAAGGCGAAACTGAAGCGGATGACACAGCGGACAATGTCCCGTCAAAACCAACACCACCACCCGGCAACACCAAAGCAAGGGCTAATTGCATAGAAGAAACCCCAACCGCAGGTATCTGATGTGTACCATAATTAACAGCTTTAGCGACTGCTGGAACGGCCTCCGCTGGAGCGCTAGTCGGGCGGCCGCGCGCCTCATCGACGATCGCCTTGTAGCTGGCCACCGTCTGCCGCGTTACGCCGGCGAGGCGGCCGATCGCCGCTTGTGTCAGGCTTTCACCGCGCTCGGCGAGCAGGCGGCAGGCTGCGCGTATCCGTAACGCGGTACTTTGCTGGCGTACCTGGTGCGTGCGCTGGGCCGACAGGCTCTGCTTCGCAGGCAGCGGCAAGTCCGGGTCGAGCGCCATGGCGCCACGGCGGCATCGGCCGCTGCCGGTGTAGTAGTTCCAGGTCCAGCGCGCGATAGAGCGGATCGTGGCGTTCAAGGACGACGCCGGCAGGTTTTGTGCGAAGCCCTGGGCGGCGTACCGGTTCAACTGGTGTGCCTGGACATCAAGCCAGCGGACAAAGGTGTCGTAGCTGCCATGGGCGCGCTCGCGGTTGACGATCGAGTAGGCGTAGTGGCGCAGATGTTCGAACAGCAGGCAATGCCGGGAATGGCTGATCTGGTCATCCGGCACGCGTTTGGCCCATGGCGACGCAACGGCCAGGTCGACGTAGCCGGCTAGGTCGCCGAGGTCATAGACGGCGCTGTGCAGCTCATGAGTGAACCACCAGGGGTGGCCCGGTGTCTTGGCCACGGGCCCTGAGTGGAAGTCGGGATCGGCGCGCAACGCCACCGAATAGGCGGCGTAGACCGCCTTCATGTAGGCAATCGGCTTGTCGCGCGCGGCGTCGGTCGTGCAAACCGGCGTGATCGCGTAGTACAGGTGGCTGTGGCCCGAGGTGCGGTTGCGCACGATCAGGTTAGGTTCCGGCAAGCCGACGTCCTCCCAGATCATCGCGTTGTCATGATCGAGGTCGAAGATCAGCCAGCTAACAAACCCGGGCCGGTTGATCTGCATGTAGGGATAGCGCACTGCGTACTCGCGCGGCCGCGTGCGGGTCGCAGTCTTGTCGTCGCTGCAACGCGCTAGGTAGGGGGCTTCGTGCAGCAGGCGGCTGAGCGCGGTGCCCGGCTCGAAATACCTGCGGTCGGGTTCGGCCACGGCGCTCAAGAGAGCACCTGCCTTTCGAATGCGCAGGACCATCCGGTGCAGTGTCCACCAGATGTAAATAGGTCGATTTTAGGGGCGCAAGAATACCCACCCCAACCATGAATGCTCATGCGGGTTCCATCGTGCCGGGAAAACGGCGTAAAAAATCCCTTGCACTGGTACAGGCACCGCACTAGAATCACGTCTGTTGAGGTACGCAATTCATGGTTTGGCGCTTGCCAGAGCATTAGCAGAGGCCCGGTTCCCGCCGGGCCTTTTGCTTTTCAGGGCATCGAATTGTCAGTCGTTTCTGGTCAGATCGTCATCTCAAATTCCTTTTGTCGTTGTGTCGACGTCCGTGATCTTTATTTCTTTCCTTCAGCCAATCGCTGCAGGGCTGCCAACACTTCAGGCAAGGCCAGCTCCGCGTCGACTTCGCTATTGAATTCCAGGCGCAGCACTTTCTTGGCATGCTGCGCTTTGCAATAGGTGGCGCGGCCGGAACGCACCGTCACCGGCTCGGCCTGAGGCCGCGGCATCGATGTCGGCCGCAGCGTCCTTTTCGCCGTCGCCACCGCTTCCGATTGCGATACCGTTCCGCCCACAATCGCCTCGATCGCAGCCATGACCGCCGCCGTATGGCCCTTGCCATGCAGCGCTGCCAGTTCGGCGGCCGCACTGCGCCCGAGCTTGTCCTGGTGGGCATCGAGCAGCACCAGGGCAGCCTCCGGCAACTCGCCGAAGACCATCAGGTTGGCGACGGTCGAGCGCGGCACGCCGGCGTGCTTGGCGACGTCGGCAATTGTGGCCGTGGGATCTTTTTGCAGCAAACCCTTGAAGCCGACATATTTTGCGTAGTCGGTCAGGCTGTTGTGCAGCAGATTGGCGTAAAAAGCGTCTCGGTCGCCGTCCGCGTCCTCAGAAAAGTCCAGCACCGACTGGATGGTCGGTCGGCCGCGGTCCTCGTGATAGTCATAGCGGTTATGGCCGGAAACCATGTCGTACCATCCGTCCGGCGTCGGCCGCAGCGTCACCGGGGTCAACATCTTGTTGTTGTCCAGGTTGGCGTACAGTTCCGCCTTTTCAGAGGGTGTAAGGAAGCGTTGGCGGCCGGGGATCTTGCGGATGCGGTCCATGGGCGCGTCGAACGGCTTGCCCACGCTGCGGGCAGCTTCGTCCAGCGACGCTTTCAGTGCCTCGATCTCCGCGCGGCTCGCGGCCTGCAGCTTCTCCATCTCCTCGCGCAACGCGGCGGCATCCGCGTCGGTGCCGCCGGCGGCCGCTCTGGCGCTGGCTTCGGTCAGCTGCTGCTGCAGCTCGTCGATCTTCGCCTGGTATTTTTGCGCTTCCAGGCGGAACGCGCCCAGCTGGCCGGGCATCGTGACATTGCGCTGGCTGGCGATCGGCGCCGGCGGATGATCACTGACGTTGCGCTCCAGGTTCGCGGTCTGGCCCAACAGCCGCTGGGCCAGCTTATTAACGCGCGGCGGGCGCTTCTCGTTCTTGTCGGTCATGCTGCTTCCTTCATCTCGCGGTGCGCCCAGCAGGTCTGCATCGCGACATCGATCTCTGCGACGACGGCGTTAAACGCCTCGATCGCACGGTTGTACGTACGCTGGCTGCCGTCATAACTTTCGAGGTCGTAGATCGTTTTGAACTCGGCGTAGGCGTTCTTGACCAAGTCGGTATCGGGGATTTCAGCGGTGCCCAGCAATTCCGGATAGGTCTGTTTGATCCAGGTCTTGACAATGTCGGTCATCGACACCGCCGACTTCACCTTCGACAGCACGATCTTGATGAATTCAAACTCCTTGTTGATCTGCTTGCTATCGCGCATCGAATTGAACAGCTCGGAAAACTGGCGGAAAAACTGCGTCGACGAGGCGTAGTCGAGGGTCTCGGGCGGCAGCGGAATGATCATGCCGTCGGCCGCCATGAAGCTGGCCAGCGCCAAGTAGGACAGCGTCGGCGGGGTGTCGATGATGATGACATCGTATTTTTCGCGCAATGGTTGCATCGCTTTATTCAACACGTCCCAGAACTGGAACGTTGGATCGCCCGCCTGCTTGTTCGGCAAGTAATAGTCGGCGCCGAACAGGTCGGGCGACGACGGAATCAGGTCGATGCCGTCCCAGTAGCTGGGCTGGGATGCGTACATCAAATCGGGGGCGTCGCCATAGACGACCGGCATCACCGTCATCGCCTCGGTGATCTCGGCATCGGGCACAAAGCCCATCAACGTTGTCGTCGAGGCCTGCGGATCGAGATCGATCAGGCAAACGCTATGGCCCATCAGCGTGAGCCCCTGCGCGACTGCAACCGTCGTGGTGGTCTTGCCGACACCACCTTTGAAATTGCCGCAGCAGATGACGATCCCGAGGGTTCCTTCCGGGCGGCGCTTGTGGGGCCCGATCTGCTGCACGATCGCGCGCGCTTCCGCCAGCGTGAACATCCTGCTACGGCCGTTGCCCTTCACCTGGCCCGAGGGAATCACGCCCTTGCTACACAAGTGGTTCAGCTGGGTACGCTCGATGTTGCACAATTGCGCCAGGCGAGTACCAGAAATCATCGGGGAAGTTTTGCGCGGCCAGGGCGCCAGCAGGTCGTCACGAAGTTGCAGCAGCGTCGCTTCGGCCCTATCGGCGATGCGGATCAAGCCATCGATATCGATGACATTGCGTGCAGGCAGAATACGTTTTGCAGACATGCGTTTACCCTAGCGGTTGGTGGTTTTCGTCCGCGTCGCCACTTTTTATTAAAAATCACAGAAAGCGGCAACGGACACAGCGAGCGGATAATACCGTTTACATTGGAAAAGGTACATAAGTTTCCTTGGTTTACAAGCAAAATATCGCGTTAAACAAGACATTTCTCAAAAGGCACTGCAAAAAAATGTAGCGTTAGTGTCTTTTATGAAACAACCTTAGAAAAACGAAAAAGAAGAGCTGACGCTCTTCTTTTCGCTTTCAACCTAATGCGTCCCTAAGCACGTCGATGCGCTCCAGTAGGAACCTGATGGCCCCGCCAGAGACTGGATCGAACACGGCGCTGTTCGCCCTAAGCCAATTTTCCTGCTCGGGCCAGCCCCCCGAAATAGCCATCCAATCTTGGGGCTCCACTCGCTCCACTTCTACTGTCTGGCCAACCGGGCGCCGGCGCCGATCACTAATCCAACGAACAAGACTTTCAGGCAGACGTACAGCATCGACTGCTCGGGTGAGCGCGACATAAAGCAGATTGATTTCTTCTATGTCAAAGGGGGACTCTGGGGGCAATTCAATGAAGTCATCCTGAAGGTACACCTGCTTAAATTCGAGTCCCTTGGCCCGGTGCGCGGTGGTTAAGATTACGTTCGCCTTCTCCTGCAACGCCACCTGGGCGGCTTTGATGGCGTCGTAAATGCCAGGAATACGGCCTCCGAACTCTTCGACAGTCTTGACCAGGGCGCTAATTTCCGCGTCTCCGGCCTCCGTACCGTAGCCCTTGAAATCCAAGAAGGAGCCGAATCGTCCAATACTGGGATTTTTGATACGGGACCGTTCATCGGCCCAAAGATAGTAGGCGTCAAGCACTTTACCGAAAAGATAGCTGTCAAAACCACCGATAAAATGGAGACGCACGTCCTCGTCGAGAACCAATTGTGCGGCGCTCGCAAACAAACCAGCATTGGTTCGCCCGATAATCGCATATTGCCGTGACTGGTCGACTTCCCAAACGTTGATCAGGTCCGTACGGCCCGATATGACCTTTTTTTCGCCTTTGAATTCGGCCAACAGGGCACTGGCGATGCCGGCTATTTTTTCACTGAAGCGAAAAGATTGGGTCAATGCTATGCGAGTTTCAGCTTCCACCATCTCCATTGCATTGATCGCCCGACGGAACCCATAGATTCCTTGGTGGCGGTCGCCGACCAGCACCTTCTGACAATCCTGCCTCATTACGACTTCCAGCGTAACTGGGTTTGTATCCTGCGCTTCGTCCAGCAGAATAATGTCGAAGGGGAGATGGGGGTGCTCCAGCGCCCAGATTTTAAGATAACCATCATGCGGCATCTTGATGGGTGAACGCTTGTCCTTCATTGATGCCCACACTTTGCTGGCCAACTGGATAACGTCGAAGGCACCCGCTGGGTCACTCTGCAAATCAGGGTCCAGATGCTCCTCCGCGACTACCGTATCTGCCGAATAAAACCAGCTCGCAAGGGTGTCGAGCGCATCCTTAGCCCTCTTGTTATTGCACTGAAAGGTCTGGGCAACTTCCCATACCTGGGGATTACCCAGCTTCTCCTGATAACGCTTTCCTACGCGGCTGTAGGCTAACGAGTGGGTGGTTCGACACTGCACGTTCTCAGGGAATCGAGCCCCCGCCTCGCAAGCGACAGATTTATTAAATGCAATGTACAAAATTTTTTTTTCTGGCCTCCGGAGTGAGTACTCCACCAAAGTGCTCGTCTTGCCTGTCCCAGCGAATGCGTCGACAGCTAACAGCCTGCTGTCGCATTCCACCACAGAATTTTGCTCCAAAGTAATCGACGACATGGCGTTCTCCTTAAGGTAAATAGGGATTGGCGGGGAGAACGCAGCCCCGACAGGGAAGCATTCTTCCCGGTCGGGTGACATACGTTAGATAAAACGAAAGATGCTTTTTTAGGCGTGCGTCTTCGCGACATCAAAGATGCCGAAAGCCTGGCAGGGCACTTTTGTAGGAGTTGAAGGCAGATTTGATCCAGACATCGAGAGATCAAATCAAGGACTAGACGCAGAAGAATATCTGCGTAGGACTCGCGTCAGCAACTAGCTGAAGAATAATTTAAAAAATACCGATATCTGCAATGTAATGACAATGCCGACCATGTATTTCAGAAGGGTCGTGTCGCTACGAATCTTCTCAATCTCGGTAGCCAACTTCCATTGCGCTGTTTCGATTTTATGCGTGACCATATTTTCAAGCTTGACCAAATCATTGGGAAAGGCAACTGACTCAGCAAGCACCTCTGCCATGACCTTTGCATGAACCGCAGCCTGGGCTTGGGGTACTCCTGCTTCCTGTAACCGCTCTGAGTATCCTAACGAATCAAATTGAAAGATCGACATAACTAGCTCCTTCGGTTAGCAAACTCCAGGAGCGGCCCCCAAGGACCTAGCCCTAGGAGGAGAAATTGACAAGTACCCCAAGCATATGCTGCGCTAGTTTCAGGGGTTGACTAGCTTCGGGCCGAGCAATTTGCCCAACCTTCAATGCAGAATTAGTGTACTCCGAACTGCTGCCAAGATCCACATGCACGGTATAGCGATCAGTGTCCTTGATGTGAGCAAAGTCAGAACCTATGCCGTCTTGGGAAGCCTGATTCGATTTGTCTTCGCGGAGCCATAAGAAAACAGTTCGGCCGTGAGCGCCGGAAACCGATTGAACAGAAGCGCCTCGGCTACATCGATGCGGCATCCCGCCCGTCGCCAGTTCTTGACCCGAACTCTAAGCTGAACGGCACCACGCTCATGCTCACCAGCGCATTCGCGCCCTGGTGCCCACAACCCGCCGATATACCGACGTCCACGCATTGGGTGTGCAATTCCGGCCTGCGCCAACACCTTTGTGCATAGACGGAGTTTGACCAATGAAATTCCAGCTTCCTCGGCCAAATCTGCGCCGGTGATTTGACGCGCTTCCTTTATCAACTTCTCTATTCGCAGCAAAAGCTCGCCGCTCAGGCCGTTTTCTGCAGCTATCGCAGATAACCCCTTTGGGGAAATGTCCACCGCGCACACCTGTCGTGTAGCACCTGTCATTTCCATTGATTGAGTCATTACTTCTGGCATCATTTCAGTCTCCTTGCTAATGTCGGCCTATCGAGTCGACATCCGGTCTTCCTTGATGAGATTCCACCCGAGTTGACGCCGGATTTCTTGTGCGCTTGGCGGCGGATGTAGCGAACTTGATCTCTCGCCCATCCAACGTCGCACCCGCTCCTTAGTCGGCCGCATTTCTGGTAGCGGTCGCCCCCCTAAAAGTGATGTTTCCATACTGGTTACCTCCCTTTCTTGATCACCTCGACAGCGCGTAGTGCTCAAGTGAAGCGTACCGCCCATCTTTCGAACCCTCGCGCGATAAAGCGCCGCTTTCATGTAGCCGGCGCGATCCATACCATAGCTAAATCGCGGTAAGTGGTCACATTGAAAACAGCCCCTAGCGGAACGTGTTTGCGCTTGCCTTCATCCGCTCTATCTGATAGGACGCTTGGTACTCATCGGCGCTATCAAAGGCGAGGAGGCCTGGCTGGAAAATTTCCCTCCAACGGGAAATTTGGATTTGGCCCTTTTCCGCAGCGGCCTTACTCGGCTCGATGGTCTCGCAGCTGATCATCAACAAACGTAAGGTGCTTCTCGGGGCACCCACCTACGAGGGCCTGGGGTGCCAATCGGGTTGCGCCGGCGAAGGCGCCGGCAGCAAAGGCTACAGCTCTGTGGGCGGCTGCTGCCCTGGTTCCAGTCGGCCGAGAATGCTCCCTCGGGTTTTCGAATGACAGCATCTGGGCACTGCCATTCGAAAACCCGAGAAACCGGGACCTCGATCGCTGGAAGATACGCGGCAGGGCAAAGCGCCTGCTTGTGAAAAAGAATGTCGTGAGTTACGCATCGCAAAAGAAAAGCAGCCAGCACAGGTCTGGCTGCAGCTTTAGACTTTGCCTCGAGCTTCCATACTCGAGACTCACGATTCAAGCCGTCAACTTGCGGGGTTGGCCGGTGTGAATCGCTCAATTACAAGGACCCCAAGCCCTAAGGCCAGATGCGTTTCAGGGGTTGACGCGTCGTACAAACCCAGATTTTTTAGCGTTAAAAACTGGAAAAACGTGGAGAAACCAAATCCCTCTTTCCATTGCGGCCTGCCATAAAGTCGCAAAGGAAAGAGTTCCTCTTTGCGAGGAACTCCTGTTGTAGCCGCTTTAAAAAAATGAAAACGGCTTCTCTTCCTCTCGATTAATTAGGAGCAACCACCCGTGGCCGGAATCCAGAACCAGGCGCCCTTGCGACCGCCGTGTTCTCTTTCGCGAAAGCCGCTTTTCCACCGTTTAACCGAACACCACCGGAGCCAGCGTGACGGGTTCCGAACCGGTGGCCTTGGTTCGAATCGTCGTCGGCTTCTTTCAATTCCGGCGTTGGCGCTTCGTTCCCCTGGTCCTCACTCATCTCGCGTTGCAAACCGGATTCGTTCCGGTTTTCGTCCAAAGGACTTTGGTCACGCCCACTATTTCCGTCGCGATCTGAGCGATAAACGACAGTGTCGTCGATCGCGATGTGAGTGATCAGCAGAAGTCGTCCTTTGATAACGGCAGCCGGCTCCTGTTCCCCTGTTTTACGTCCTTCCTCTTTGACATCACGCCAATAGGTATGAGCGTAAATATCTCCAACAGTGAACGCAACGAAAATTTTCCGATTTGCCTCGCAATCACCGAGCAACTCCGAGACGAGGGCAATTGCTTCCTCGCCGCTCACGCGCAGGTCCATATAACTGTATGCGGGATCATTAACTTTGCCGTGCAATGCGTTGATGGCACAGGCCAAAAATTTCTCGGATTTTCGCCCGTTTCCTTTTGGCGTTACCCAGCGGATACGATTCATATAACCGCATCCTCTCGTATGCAAATCAAAATAGTTTTCGGAGGCAGAGTTGTCCGAACGCTCTTCGCGAACAGGGTTGCCGGGAACGTAGCGTTGAGTATTGCTGTGCATGATGATCTCCAGTCAAAAAAAGCGAAAGGAAGACCATCTGAACCCCATGGGATCGAGAAGAGGTCTTCCCGATCGGGGTTAAAGAAAGCTACAGTGACTCTGTCCCACAAAGGATGTAAGACGGGTGGAGTTGCAAGAGTTTGCCCCACCTCATTCGCTCGGATACGAGCACCTTCAATATCAACAATAGGACGTGCATACGGTCTTGTCAACGAAATCCTGTCGCTCCGTCGTCACGTCTGATGTGGGCCGAACTTTTGAGAAAAAGATTGGAGTTGGGAACTCTTAACACCTGTTTATCGTCACGATCGCCGGCTGCCAGTTGCTCCAAATTCAAAATGTAGGATCGAATTTTTTCTGCCGAGTTTGCCGCCTTGAAGATCGCCTTCGGATCGTTTTCAAGAATTCTGATCCACGAACCAACATAGGCCGCATGTTGGCTAGGATCATGGCCAAGGCATAATTCGTCGCCCAGCATCATGCTCGCGATCTCTGCGCAGAGCTCTTCAAAGGCGTATTCCTCGCTTCCATATAAGTTTAAAATTTCCCGATTCAGCCGAGAAGCGTGTCCCGTCCAGTGTCCCAGTTCATGAAGGACTGTCGAATAATATTCTGCGGCGGAAAAAAATTGCCGCCTGGGGGGTAGATGTATTTGATCGAGGGCAGGAGCGTAAAAAGCAGAGTCTGTTTGGTCGTGCAGCAACTTCGCCCCAGAGCTCATCATTATTGTTTCAGCCCTTTCGATGGGGTCGAAATCGATGCCCTCCGGATGAAAGGGCGGATAGTCAGAAACTTGCTCAGCGTTAAACACCGTGGTGAAATACATTTTCGCTCGTCTAGTCGCAGTAGTATTTTTCGCATCTACAGTTTCGCAATTTGAGGACTGTGCAGTCCCATCTGGATCGGACTGCTCGTCAGCAAAAATCCATCGCTGGATCAATGTGCCGTGTTCATCCTTCCTGACATGGGCGCCGCGAGATTTCGCTTGATTGAACGTCATCCATCTCGGATCTTGGCGCGCCTGAGTTAATAGGTTCAAAGAATTTATGCCTTTGTAGCGCCTGCCAGAGATCGCGTTGTACGGTAAACCTCCTCTCGCTGATGGCGCCCAGGGCTTCTGCCATGGTGCGCTACCTTTTTCCAACAGCGCGATCAGTTTTCCTGCGACATCTTCAAAATAGTTCGTTCCGTTTTTCATTTGAAACTCCCCAAAAAAAAAGACCACAAAAGTAGCCTGGTTTGAAAGAAGGACGCACGTACGCGCCCTGGATGGGCGGCGAAAAGTGCAATGAGAAAGTGATATGGAAGAGCGGAGGCTCTTAGACTTGAGCAAAACTCCCAGTGCGTGGAGCACGTGCAAGGTAAGGGGGAGCGACTTGCACTAGTGATCAAGAAGCGATCTACGTAGCAGGATATTATGCCCGCCTTAATGCAGTGTCAATACGCTTTCTGACCTTGCCACTGACTCCCCCGCGGCAGCTTTCCTCATCTCAATATCGCCAGAAATAGAGAAAGAAGAATTAGCGCACGAATTTCCCACCGACCTAGCTGAGCACGAATCCGGCTTCCGGATACGTGGCCTTGGTATGCGCCGACGAAGATGTAGGCCACCCAGAGAAAGAGCACTGCTCCAAGCAGTAATCGAAATACTTCAGCAACTTCCGCCATTGAATAACCGGAGTAGGCCGCAAATGCGGCATCGGGATTGGAAAACGATGGTGGCGCCGCAAAAACCGGTGAGGACGATGAGGCGCCTCCACCTGGAACTGGAATCGTGGGAGTGATCGGAACTGAACCGGTAGGGGTGGCCGCCAATACCGCCGCGTAACTAGGAGCAATCGAAGAGATTGCATATCCCCCGAAGGTCGATATGTAGCTCGTCACAGGTACATTATTGCCATCACGTGGCACCACAGTGCCTCCGCTTTCTAGGTAAAGCTTAAGGGATCCAATACCAACGAGATGAGCACCCGCGATGAGCCCCGACGCAGTAATTGGCACGCCGTTCAGGGTTTTCCCGATATAGCTCGTCAGGCCGAAATAACTAATATAGCTCTGCAGCTTGACGTAGTAGTCCGTGATGGCGTGGATTTGCATGTCGGGGTTCGAGACGAATTGACTGATCGATGTCACACCGTTTTTTCCTGTAAAAGTGCCGCCCCAACTATTGAGAGCTGTGCCTTTCGACTGATAGTATCCGGCGTCAGTCATCGCAAGCGTTCCCATCTGGAAGAGACCCATGTAGCCATGATTATTCGCCGCAGGATTCATGCTCGACTCTCGTTGCGCGATGGCCCTGAGAAAATCGGCATATCCCGTCGCGGCGATCGCGATGGCCAGTATCCCGAAAAACATCCACGTCGTAAGGGATAATTGGCGAAATCGCCGATAGCGTATCGATGCGACTTTTAACGACTTTTCCACGTCAGCCTCCCCAGTCCAGATTTTGTGCGCAGACGAGCGCCGCTGCAATTTCATCCGGGACAATTTCCTGTGCGGCCCCAGGCAGTATCGGCTCGCCAAACAAGGTAACTTGGCCACCGAAATATAGGCTAGCGCCCCACGCTCCCGTGCCTGGTACATAGCCGATGTAAATGCGGCTCCTCTCACAGTTTGCGGGATCACACGCAGTGGAGACCACCACCTTCATGGCGTCCACCGCGTATTCTCGATTCTTGCCGCTGACAATGCGAGCAGCAGTGACCCATTCGGGCATATCGCCGGCGTGGCGGCCATAGCCAGCCGCAAATCCTCGATCTTTCGCCAACTCGGCAAGATCGCCGCGGTGGGCCTGGCTCGCTAGTTTGATCTCACCGCCCGAGGCACACTTTCCAGTTGCATCCAACGGCCGCGCCAGCAGCACTGGATGAAAGAGAAGGCTCAGCGTGACGGCGGCCGCTCCAGCGCAGGTTTGAGTCGAATATTTGTTCATTTGCGGTCCTATCGTTCCATCGACGGCGCACCAAGAAGATCGATCGCCTCCACAAACTGATCAGGTGGCATCGCGCCAACGATGCGCTTACCGTTTGAAAGGATCACCGTCGGTGTGCCGACAATTTTCAGCTGTGTCCCCAGGGCGAGAAAGTGATCAACCGCCGAAGAGTCGCATGTGGCCATGGAGCTTAGACGTTCTCCAGCCATTGCGTTCTCCCATGCCGCGGCCCGGTCAGTGCTGCACCAGATTGAACGGGTAAGCGGCAGGGCCTCGGGTGAGGCCATCGGGAAAGGAAATGAATAGATGGTCAGATCTGGCAGCTGAGCGATAAACTTGTGCAGTACCTTGCATATGGGGCAGGTAGGATCCTCAAAAATAGCTATCACACGCCGCCCGCTTCCTTGCACTTTCTTGATCGCCAAATGAAGAGGCAAAGCAGAAAAATCCACGGCCTGTAATTCGTCTAATCTGCGCTGTGTCAAGTCCGTCTTGGATCTTAGGTCCATCATGCGTCCATCCACGATCGCGTAGCGACCACTCGAATCGGCATAGAAAACTTCATTGCCAGAGACCACCTCATAAAGGCCGGAAATAGGCGTTTGAGATATGCGGTCGATGGCAACCCTCTCGCCTGTGGAGCGGGAAATTTCGTCTCGCATTTTTGCGAGCTGGGCCGGAGTAAGGGACCGGTTCCCGGCGGGCGTTGCTGAAGATTGCATTGCTGCTGTCAATGCAACGCACGTGATGAAAAGTCTAAGCATGGTCTCTCCCGGCTGACGAATTGAGAATATGATCAGTCAATTTCCCTGACACCTTTTTGAACCCGACATTGTTCGACATGGTGCCGAATCATATCGGCGACCTGCAGCGGCGCCGGGACCGCATTTAGGATCACTGTGGGGGTTGATCGGTCCGAGGTGATCAAGATGACTCTTCCTCGACCAAACAGCCGGTACATAAGCGGCTGTTGAACCGTGATGTCCTTTACCCGGTACAACTCGACTTCGTCGACTTGAACTGCCAGTGCACCGGAGCGCTCTCTGAGGCGTTGACAGGTTAGGGTGTAGGTGTGGCAAGCCGTTCTTAGCAGTTTCCAAGCCAAGATAAAAAGGGGGATAATTAGCCAGAAACCGACAACGCCAATTACTATCCACGAAGAATTCACAACTTGCCCCTCAGTAGCCGTCCAAATTACGGCCCCTTCCGGGTTTGTGTCGCCTGCCTGTGGCGCGCGCACTGGTTCAAGAATCTCCGGGTGCAAGTGATGGTTCATGTATCAGCCCTCCGAGTCAATCGTTCGTTTCTGCGATGGGTTGCCTGGGTTTTAGCAAGGAGATCGACATGTCATCAAAGTCTCGACTAAACACGTCGCTGCGCATCGTTGGCGCGCTATTGGCCTTGGCCACTTCCCTTTTGGTCTGGTCACTCCGCACAGTTTTCTCACTCCTGGCACTCTGTTCCGGAGGCGCTGTGCGGCGCACGAAAACTCCCTATGACCGGCGTTATTCCTGGGAACGGGGTGGCTACACCTGGGAGGGCCGGCCGGACGAAATGAAATAGGATTCATCCTTTCGCCCCCTTGGCGCCTGCAGCCGCCAGCTCAGAACCCTGACGGCCGGCGTCCCTTCCGGTCGCCACCGCATCCCCGAGCATTCTTTGCACGCCCTGTCCAATATTGATGCCAACCCAAGCCATCATGGCGCTGAACAGGATCGGCAAGCCTATGTACATCAGCATCAGCACCGCATTGAGAACAATGCGTTTGTAGGTATTCTCGGTGGTGGCGTTATCAGCAAGGAATTCCAGGATCGCGGAACCGCCGGCGCCCGGATACATCGACGCAATGAGGTTGTCATCCATCCACCGCGCGATGTACCACATTACAGTCCAGAACTTCACCGCAAAAATACCTATAGCGCCTACGAACATCACGCTTAGGTTATATCGGCTGCAAACAAGCACGATCGGCAAAAAGATATACATGGCCATCAGGATGAGCGGTTGCGCTATCGTCATACAATAAATAAGCGGCTTCATCGAAGCTGAAACTTGAAACGCTTGCCAACCTGTCCCTGCTGCACCAGCTAAATTCGCTGGCATATGCGCGAGTCGGGAGAAAAATCCCTGCTCATTGCCGCCGATGCCGTTGCTTGGAGATTCGCTGTCGATGTAAGTCGGCGCGGTCTTTTGATACGCCAGGCGCGCTGCCCAGTCCTTGGTTTCCTCCGCGGAGACGCCGGGCAGCACAGCACTGACTTTTGCAGCCAACCCTTGAAACGCTCCGACTGTTGACCGTAGCTGGTCTCTCAATCCTATCGTGTCCTCCTCCCACCACTGCTTGCAACTAGGTCTGCCGAGGGCCGGTGTCCCAGCGGCGGTATTGACGTCGGCGTCGCGGGAGGGATCGAAGGCGAACCCGACTACGTCACTGCGGGCATACAGATCGGCGTACAACATCGGATCGGCTCGAAAAGCGTGGCTACCTATCCAGTCCGTATCCGTTGCGCCGAAAACAGCGATTTGAGCGGCGGCCACGCTGGAAGGCGCTCCTGCCACCAGGAAGCGGGACCGTGCCGGAACAAAGCATTCGCTATAAAAGCGTTGAATGGAGGAACGCAGCTGAGGGTCATCAATGGTGGCAATGTGCGCAAGATCCTCCAATTGTCTGAAGTCGCGTATTCCTCCCTGAATCCCGGCTCTTGTGGCCGCGTTAATGCCGCTGCTGATTCCGAGGATCGTATACCACCAAGGAGGTATTGCGGCCACGCTAGGCAGGGTGGTCCCGAACACATCAGCGCCACCGTAGCTGCTGTCCGGAGCGCCGACAGTCGCCGTGTGAGGTGCCGGATCGACCACGGTCGCGGCTGGCGCATAATAGAGAGACATGGATGAAAGGGACGTGATTGAGGAGGGAACCAAGCAGAGTGCGAAGACCACGATTGCCGATATGAGCTCAATCTCCATTCGGCGGATCATCCACGCCGTACCTTTGGCCTCGTCGTCCATCTCATGTCCTTCGCGCCACACTTGCACGATCGTCACCAGAAAGGGAATATAAATAATTCCGCTGGAGGACAAGACGCTCCAAATCACGCTACTAAAGAACCACCCGTATAGCGTAGTAAAGAGTTCCAGGTAGCTGTCCACGCCCATGTTTATTACCTCCACAAGCCTGTTGAGGAAATCAAGATTACAAGCTGAAATGCAAACAAAGTGCCGATCCACTTTCGCTTGCGCGCCAGAAGAATGTCACGCCCATCTTCAGGGAAAATTCCTCGCCGTATCAGCCAGCTGACAAACATCGGCCACCGGACCCATAGAATGACAACCACTGACATTTGCAACAGGTAGCCGTATAAACGAAACCGCGATATCGCGGCGAACACTAGGGAGGCTGTCGTGGAATACTTAATCAAGAACAGACTCAACACTACTAACAGGGCCAACAGTGCGGCCGTGACGGTCAGGAGCACCGCGAATCGAAATACTCTTATCGCAAATGGGCGAATCGCGTTTCTGCCGCCCTTTCTAAATTGCCTGATGTCGTTGGGCATGACGCATCCCTTACTTCACACGGCCGTTGGTCATGATGGATCGGTCAGCAGGTTGCTGCGTCGGAATCGGCGCCGATAACGCCCGCCTTGTCTGATAAGCTTGGAGCAGGGTTCCCGCTGTATCCGAAACCACTTCCCGCCGCACACGGCTTTCGAATAAGAGATCCTCAATAAAGCTGCTCAACATCTCCACCTTCGCTTTGGCGATCTCCGCAGCCGGCTCGTGTTTCTGCACCTCAGGCAAGGTCATCCCGGAAATGAGCACGGAACGGATCGCGAGCGCCTTATCTATCGTCCGCGCCAGTGCGATTTCCTTTGCCAACCGCTCGGTGCTGATAGCCTTCATATCCGTAGGTAGTTCGCGAAGAGCGCGAACGACGTCGGTGGAGATCGCTACATCGGGTGCGCCCGCGGCACTGAGTGACGAATAGCTCGGGCTACTTGAATTGATGGCAGCGGTTACCTGGCTCAAAGCACCGGGAATTTCAGCCTCATATTTCGGCTGCAGGCCTACCGCAGTAACAGCGCCTTTCGCCGCACAGGAGGGCTCGTCGCAGGTAGATATGAGCTGGTCACCGAGTACCGATACGGCGTAATCCGCCGCATCCTGTGGACGCGCAAATGCCTTGGCCAAGGGCGCTCCGCTGGCGGAGTAGTTGGCGGTGTTGGACGCCGTGACAGGCTGCATCATCGTTAGGTTGTAGCCGGCAACGACCATGTCGTTAATCGGTCGGATCGGAGGCTGGGTGAACCCGCCGGCCGCGATATTTCCGATCCAGGTGATGCCCTTCCTGCCGTTGTCTTTCTCCACGTTTGATTTAGCCGACACGACGTCGCCATTGCTATTTCCTTCAACCGACCAGCCTTCGCCTTTTGCCAAGCCTACCCATCTAGCATACGGATCTTTTCCCTGCTTGATTTCGGCCTCCATCTGCGCGCAGCTTTCCAACGCGGCGGCTACAGAAATATCCGCCTTCTTCGCATATGTTTGAAACAGTTCGTACAGACCAGGCTGGGCTCGCTGCAGAATATAGAGCGGCAGCGCCGATATCCCCGCCTTTACGGCGCCGGTAAGTGTAGTTCCGAGCGAACTGAATCCGTTCATCAGATTGCCCCAACTCAAGCCGAGGTCAAACTTCCCGCATGTGTAATTAGCGTTCAGCTTCACACCAAACCCCAGCTTCATTGCCAATGCACCCGGATTCGCAGCGCGCGCGACAGGAGCGCTCCCGCCCATCCGATAGTAAAGCTGTGATTGCGAGCGCGGGATATCCTGCGTCTGGGCAAACAGAGATGAGACCGGCAGATGGGCCACGACGACGACGATGACCAATCCGCGGATACGTAAATTTTTCATTGTGATCTCCGTTAAAACAAGACACTACCGATGTATTTCCCTTCTACTTTGCAGCATTCCAGGCGCCTCCAAAGATTCCAGCTGTAGCCCTCCTCAGCGGTGCTGTTGCCGTCCCCCCAAGAACCCAGCGATATGCTGTCGTTACTGCCGAAGACCTCGCAGGTCATCGCCGCATTGGGGTAGAGCCGCTGCCATTTGGAATTCTTCGCGTCATTCGGCATCACGGGACCCGGATTGAAATACCTGTAGCCGACGGCGCCGCTGAGCGCCGTGTAAAAGTGAGGTTGACCACGTTGGGAGATGATGTTGGCGACCCGCTGGGCCAAGACCGCAGCACCCTTGATCGGGATCTGTTGTGTGACCGCCCCCACGCGGGGATACAGGCTACCCCAGGTGTTCAGGGGGAAATTCCCGATTTCGGATAGGCCTGGGATCAGGCTCTGAGGGTAAAGCAATTCGGCAGGCACAACGCCTCGCCAGACGAGCGCGTCGACGAAGGAATGGAAATGCGGAGTGAAGGCGGTCGCCGTCGAAGGACATATCACTCTCCCCGACGCGCTGGACTTGGTGAGAGACACGGGATTGCCAATTGCGTCCGCATCTCGAAAAAGAATATTACGGTTCGTTCGGTCCGAGGAAAAGTCCGTTCCGGCGGAATCGATAGACGCTCCCACTACGCCTGAGGCCGCGCCGGATAGTGTTGCGGCGACTATGCGTCCATAGTCGGACCAAGGATGAGTCATCGCATCATGCCACGTGCTGACCACCACCTCAGGTGAGAAGTGCGAGATCCGCGTATTTGTGATGACCTTGCAATGCGGGGGAACGGCTTCGCATCGCAACCATATGCAAACTCCCGCAACACGATAATCCAAACAGCTGGGCACAGCTTTTAGCGTGTTCGCAACTATCGCAGCTGTATTGGTCTGCGCAGAAGCATACCCCGCATTGAAGACCACGACGCAGGCAAGGCAGAGGTTGAAAAGTATTCTCATGGGAATCGTCCATTCATATTTATCTGTTTCCGCTGCGCCGGAATATGTCGCGCGCGGCATCGACGTCGGTGACGCCGTAGACGACCGCCCGCCCGTCAAAAACCACGGCTGGAACGCGATCAATTCCGTATTGAGCTGCACGGACAATTCCATCAGCGCTCGCCTGCGTTCGGCGCGCCAACTCCAGTGGGCCAATGCGGCTCAAGCGTTGTTGAACTACCGCCTGCGCTTCGCGCTCATTGTTCGGCAAGCCGTGGGACAACTCAGCATCTAGCTGTTCCAATCCATCCAGGAGGTAAACTCTGGCTCCGGTTGCGTTGGTCAGGTAGATCGCGGAATTTGAAAATACCTCCACCACTTCCGGCTTCGGCAATCCACCAGACGGTAATGCTTGAATTGCAGAGGACCTCGTCACGGACCTAACATCGAGAACCGTGGTTTGTTGTGCGAGAATCGGCACCGAGATCAGCACGAGGCATATTCCCGACGATAGCTTAAGAGCACCCATCGCTCCCCCTGCGCCTCATGGTTGGTGTGAGTTCGATCGTTGATTGATTTTCGACCGGAATCAAGCGGCCATCCTTCTGGTGTATCACAACTGCATTTCCTCGAAACCCGACCGACGCATCGACACATAGGACCAAACCAAGAATCCCAAGGTCGAGAAGACGCCTCGCATTCTCTGTCAGTACAACTAGCAGCTTTCCTTCCGCCGAACAGCACCGCAGAAAGCGGCTCAATCTCGCCGGCATAATATTCAGCATGCTCTCCGGGCCGTCGACCGTAATCTGCGACGCTGCGTAGATATCGTGCACGGTGCCTTGCGCTAGGTCGCGAGACGTGCTTGCTCGACCGTTACACACCACGTGCGCGGGACGGTGGGGATGTCCATACAGGCTGACATAGGCCTGTGTCGTTCCGGTTGGTGTGGCAGGAGCGAGTGCTTGGTCAAGGAAATGCTGAGACAACATCGGGCGACCGCGCCACATGCCACGTTCTATGATCAATATTTTCGACGCGGCGCGTGCGTCATCGATCGCCTGCGCAATTTGAGACCAGGACTCTTCAGGGACACTTTTCATCGCGCCATCCTTCCGGCAGGGACTGAGAGGAAAGCCGCTGCGTATCGGTGACAAATTCGGATTCATTTACACATGCCTTCCCGCCAGCTCTCTGGCAACCAAGATCGCAGCTTCCATTTCACTGCAACCAAACTGCTTCATTAGGCGTTTGCGCTGTGCTTTTTCGTGCCCCTCAGTCATCGCGAGAGCTATCGCGATGGGAGGAGGAACGTTTCGGAATAGCGCCTTGTGTTCGCTGGTGAGTAGGACCCCCTCGGTATACTTGGGCGGCTCCTTCCTCGCCGATAGCATCAAGGTGCGCTCAACGTCGCTCAATGATTTGAATCGGCCGACAGATTTGACCTCTTCGGCTTCCATGGTCAGCAAGAGCCAGAATTCACACATATTCAAGACACGGCTCATCGAGTCGGGAAAATCCTTCATGTCTTGCGTCGCCAGCCAGAACCAGATAGCCAGCTTCCGCCACATCTTCGTCCCCTTCACGATTTTCGGGCCCAACAATTGATTCGTCGTGATCAAGTGCCCCTCGTCGGTCAAAAATATATGCTGGCGCCCCTCGTGCTGGTGCGCCTCGCCGTGGGCATGGACATGGTCCAACAGACCGGTATAGGCGACGGAAAGCGCGTCCTCGTAGCCATCCTTGACCAATGTTCCCAATTCCACCAAGGTGACATCCACATCGGGCCACTTCTGGCCGTAGCGGTTGAAGAGCTTGCCCTTGAGATCCAACGTGTAGACCATCATGGACTCCCCCATTTGGTAGGCCCGCTGCCGGCGCTCGATTGGAAGCTGCTCGTTCCGGTTCATCTCCATCAGCGCCTGAGCGACATCTTGGGTAAGCGGATGAGGTTTTCCGGCTTTCTGTGCCGAAATAGAAGCGGTGATGATGGCCTTGCTGACGACGTATCGATCCGCGCGAGTCATCCGGTCCAGCTCCTTTTGTTCTCCGCCGGTGATCATCATGATTGCAGTAATCGTCATCTCGCCAAGGTAGTCCCGCTTCTCGTCTTGCCAGGCCTCCCGAACCTGCGATGCATCAGGATCGAGCGGATCCTCGTCGTCCATACCCAGGACCGACCGTTCGATTTCCTCCTCAAACCGCGACGCTGCTTCTTCCGAAACTTCCGCGGCGCTGTATGCAGCCATCACCTCGGGATCCGTTACTAACCGCGCACCCATTGCGAACGGAGGCAGAGATACGTCGTTATATGGCGTCAGCTCTACGTAGTGAGTCGTTAGTCCCATCTCGCGAAAGTACTCTTTCAAGAGTTTGAATGAATTGCCGGCGTCTACAATCGTCAGCCAGGGCCTGTGTATCGCCATTTGGAACAGCGCAAGGAAGTTTAAAGTGGCGGATTTTCCTGCTCCCGTCGGGCCCATTGCGACCAGATGGGCATTCTTTTTTCTGTCTTTCGGATTGAGGGGATCCATCCACATGGGTTCACCACCTCGATTCCAGAATGGAAACCCGGGATGGCCAGTACCTCGCTGTCGACCATACACAGGCGCCATCGCTGCGATTTGTGATGCGAACAGGTAGCGGGTCCGCTTCATGTGTTTCGCGTCGAATGTCGGATCGAAGTTCATCGGAAGAGCACGGACGAACGCGTCCAATGATGTCAAGTCATGCGCCGGCTCGATGAACCGCATGCCGGATGTTCCGAGGCGAGCATTTACCTGGGCGATATCCTTCCGCAGAGCCTTTTCACTTTTTCCGGAGAGGTACAGAACTATGTTGGTCGGGAATAGTCGATCGCCGGTCTGCATATGCTTCAATATCTTTTTGCACTCCTCGGCGGTCTTCTCCGCGTCGGGGCTCTTAGCTTTAGATCGGTCACGAATTCTCTCCACTTGGTCTCTCACCGCATCCTGCGGTTTGATGATCACGGTCATTGAGAGCATCGCGTTTTCGGGCAACCTGTCAAATCGGGCGAAAAGGTTCTTAGCGTGTTTTCGTTCCGCGGTTAAGTGCCCAACCTCAGGGTTTGAGGTAATTTGCTGAAGCGTAAGAGCCTTCATTAAAATGCCGTCGAATTTAAAGCACCCCAGCTCCGGAGCGGATTCCGGGTGCGCCAGGTTTAAAAATGATGCAAGGTCCCATCCGAACACAGGAGCGCCTTCGCTGTCCCCGCCAATGTCGTCGCCGGGGTAGGGGAAGCTCTGCAAAAGTTCGGCAGGGCTCCCGAACTGTTCACTACGATTGAAGAACACCAACAACCACTCGTAGAGATCACGCCCATCGCAGCGGCGAGTTCTTGCGCCAGCTTCTTCGAGGTTGGCGACCAGGCTGTCAGCGGCACGGTTAAGAATTTCAGCAGGGGACTCTGAATCTGGGGCGGGCTGGTAGCCGCTTGCATAGGTGCGATACAGGCAGCATCTGACCCGCCTGATCTGCCCGCGCCAGGTATGTCCGGATACCTGCGTGTCCTCGAAGAGGCCGCCAGCCCGGGAGATGTTTGAAAGATGAAGCGCATATTCGCCGATAACCGCTTTCGTCAGTTTCGAATTCTTGATCTCGCTTGCCCTGGCCGGGTTCGCCGCATGGACCTCATCTATGTAGTTTTCGAGCGCCACCCTCAGGTGTTCAATATTGCGGTCATCGTTAACAAAAAACTGGACGATCCAGTCTGGTTCACCGGACTCCGGCAAAGTCTGGATCGCAGCCTGGACTTTTCTGCAGCAGTCGAGGAGCACCGCTTCCGGCTGCGCTTCGGTGGGTACGGGTGTCAATTCAAATAAGGCTCCAACGCTGACACCGTCATTAAGGACGAATACTTTTTCTGTCGGTTCATATTGGCGCCACGGCAGCAGTTCAGTGAATGACGGCGGGCGATCCGCCATCTGGCGCCGTCGCTTGGAGGTCAAATTTTCCCCTTCCGGAAAATCAAAGCGTCCTCCGACACCAGGTGACGAAGTAGCGTCGCTTGAAAGGGACGAGTCCCTGCTGAACCAATTCCTCATGATTGCTCCGTTCCCCGTTAAAGTCGTACATCAGTCCGAGCCACAATCGGTGGACGTTCGGATCGTTGCGTATTCGGCTTCCCCGGCTGCCAACGCAGTGTAGCGACGCGCTAACTCGATCCCCAGTGTTCCTGATTTTGCATGCGCCACTGCCCTTGCGAACTCGTCCGGTGTGAACTGCCATCCACACCTGAGGGAAATATCGGCCTGTAGATCCGCGAGAACCCGCCGCCGCATGTTCGAAGAGTCGTCGGTCGGCGCCTTGATCTCGATCACGGAGCGATCCAGCCTGGGTGCCGCCTTTGCCATCGGGGGCGCTACTTCACCAGGCAGGGCGTACTGAACGGATTCAAACATAGGGAAGACTGTCGAATAACCAGGAACCGGATACCTGCCCCGTGACAAATGAGGATAGACGTACATCTCAAGATCCGGATTGGGTAGCCGAACGAAGCGCCGGGAAATTGCGCTCGGGGTTCGACCGAGTTCAAACTCTTCGTCGCCGTAGTGACGGTTTGGAGTTCTTGCGTTTGCAGCAGCTCCCTTGGAACCCATTTCTTCCATATGCTGCTTGTAGATATCGATCATCTTCGGGCCGCTTTTTGGCAGCGGACTTTCTCTAGGGCCCGATACCGAACAGCCAGAAAAAAGGATGAGGGTTTGAATGCTGACCAGCATCGCAATGGTAAGGTTGGCTCTCATGTCGCTCCCCCAGGTTAATCAAGCTGTTGACCAGCTGCATGAGCTGCGGCCTGGTAATTTCCATATTCAAGCTTGCGGCTGTCCGGCCCCTTGTCGATCGTGACCTCCTGCTCGAAGTGGACGACGACCCTTCCGCCGGCGGGAGTCACGACCGCGTCAAACGAATTATTCAGCCTTCGCATGATCCAGTTACTTACCTCATTCACCCCCGCTCCGGCCGCTTGGCCGAGGATGTAAGTGTTTTTATTGCCGGTAACGGAAGTGGTAGAACCAAGAGGGTCCACCGACGTAGTGGTCTGGGCGAGTGCTGATGCTTGAGCGGCAATACTTAGGGTTTTCAGGCCGACTATATCGGTTAGGTATGCGGGAGCGTTGGTCACAAATTTTCCGTTAATACACGGGTTGCCATACTCGTCAGAAATCCAGGCCAACTTGTTGGACTGTGAAATGGACGGGGCCGCGCCGGTGTTTAAGCCACCCGCAGCTGCACCGAAGCCCAGAGAAGCACCTTCCTTTTTCATCGACACGGTTTTGATGCTTCCGTCGTCAAAGACAAACGTCAGCGACTGCACCAACCCCTCAGAACAGCTCAATGCCATATCGCCGATCGCGACACCCGAGATGACGATGCCAGCCACCGAATCTGGCACAAGATGTCCATTAGCGGCCAGGTTCTCGCGCCCTATGAGCAATTTGAATTGCATCGGGTCCTGCACCTTCCCATCTATCGGTACACGGCCCACCAACGCAGTCATGAGGGTTGCGCGCGTCATCGTGGCGTTCTCTGGAATCGTGTAATAGGGCTTGGTTGTCTTTTTCGGCGCGCTGGTGGTAGCGTCTCCCTCTGCTGCGACAGGCCTGTCCAAGCCCTTCCTGGTTGCGGCCAGCCCCATGCCGACCGGCTCACCGTGCGCATTGACAATCCCGACGCTCCCATCGGCAGCCTTCGCCTCTTTGTAGCCTGCTGGCAGGTATTTCACGTACCCGGACACAGTCCCGGGCGCGCTCGCGCCCCCTAACCTGTTAGAGCTCGTCGCGTCATAGCCAAGTCCAGGCGGCATTCCCTTCAACCCGGCTGGTGCCAGCGATTTAGTCATCGACTCGTAACCGCCGGTAGCTGCATCAACTATGCCGCTGACGACGCCCGGCGACTGTTTAATCCTTGAGGACTGATCAATTGCCGTCGCTTCTGACCGATCTGCTGCGAGAGCAGCACGCTCAGTTGAGAGACGTTGCTCCGCCAGCACGCGCTCGGTAACCTGTGCGACGATTGCAGCCTGATTGTTTTGAAGCTTGGCGTTCTCTCGTTTGAGCGCCTCGTTGGCTTCGATCACTCCCTGAACTTTATCCCGCAAGTCATTATTGCTGGCGGTCACAGTCTTCAGTGTCTCGCTCGGGCTATCGGCATCAGCTCTGTGCGGAACCGCTGTCAGCGCACCGACCCCGAACATGCCTCCCTTTGCAGCCGGCTCGCTATCTCCGGGTGCGGTCGGAACTGCCGTTAGCGGCGCACCTGATTTCACTGGGGAAGTCTGCCCCCCGTAATGTCCCCATATCACGTACCCCACTATGACCAGAGCACATATAACGAAGACTGGCGTCAGTTTATTTTGAGTCACGGCTGCCATGGCATCACCTATTTGCAAGAATAGAAGGGCTGGCCGCAAACGAGATAGACGGTCGTGGTATCAAAGTCTGATCCCGATGCATGAAGTGCGCGGTTTTGAAGAGTCGCAGCTATCCAATTGCCTCTTATCCGTTCCAGATCCAACGAAATTGTTTTTGACTCCAAATTTGTCAACTGAACAGCCGTCACATACAAATCACCTGAGCGCCACTGGCCAATTGGAACGGCACTTGTGCGAATCCCGCGAAACAGTCCTTCGAAGACTTTTGCGTCGATCGGTATCGAATACACCGAACTGTTGAAGGGTATAAGTCTCTTCGGCGCATATACGAATTGCGAGGCGAAGCGCGTTAGCTCGACCATGTCCAGCGCGCGATCGTCATCGTCGTCAGCATCAGTTTTTTTTGTGGCTCCGAGCGCTTGTTCGTCCGGATAGAAAATTTCAATCTCCTCTGGAACTCCGGCCGCGACTTCGACGCCTGAAATGTTCAGCGGAATTACCAGCCCAGTCACCAGATCCTCGGCTGTCGCTCGGATCGTACCGAACGACTGTGCCACCAGGCTCGCGTACGCTGTGCGACCAATGATCTGCAACGTCAAGAATGACTCGCTACCCGATGGCAGCGAGATCGAAACGGGATGAGGGAACGTAATCAGTCTCTCAGTCGGTCCCAGAACTACCTGTACCGGGCGGCGCCGAAACTCTACACGCTCCGGTTTGGCGTTTTTTTGGATGCTGTCGAATTTTCGTGGTTGAGCACCGCTACGAATTTCTGCGACGCCGGCGGACTTGACTTTGAGCGCGCGGTCCTCCGCTGCGCGAGCCCCACCCATTTGTGGCGCGGTCACTGGCGCTTGTTTGGAGAAGGCGCTCGCAGACATCGGCGATATCGGTGAAGGAGCAGGGGAGGGAGCAGCTACTGCTGCGCCCTCCCTTAAGCCAGCTTGGTTAGAGGAGGCAGCCGGGATTTCACCCAGCTCCAATTTCGGCCCACTGAGCGTCCCATCCGGCGGGGGCTGCACCAGCGGAGTTTGCGCAGCGACCGATTGGAAGAATGCGAACATTGACAAAACGGCGACGAGACAACGGATCTTCATTTGTCTTCCTTGTTCATGCGGCTATTGCGCTACGCGCGGCAAGGTCGCCGGCGCAAGGGCCTTGGGAGTGGATGGCTGCAGTGGATTCGCTTCACCAAGCGTGGCCGGCGGCGACTGAGCCTGCTTTTCGCCGTAGGGTGCTGCGTTCGAGGCACCAAGATCGCCGGAATACTTTTTCGCGTACTCCGCATTGTTTTCAATGATCGTGCCGTTGCTGGCGACCGCTACTGCCTTGGGATCTAGCCGTTCGGGCTGTGTCTCCGGCGTATAGCAATCTATCGCGAGTTGCCACGGATTCAATTCCCGGTCGACGTCGTACCTTACAATATGAAGCGGATATCGAATGTAGGCATCCTTCACTGGAATCCCGCGTGAGGTCTCAAGAACCTGTGTGTCTATCTTCACATCCCACGATCCATCGGACTGGGCCACCACTCTGTTCGCGCTGTACCCCACACCGGGGATTTCCATGATCGAGCGCGTACGCTGATCCAGTTCACCCTGTTTGGCGCGCACCGCCTGGTCGTTGACCAGCTGTTCCAGACATGCCGGCGTCAGAAATGCTTGAAGAGCGTAGATGCGCCCCCCGTAGTCCGTTTGCCCGTTCTTGCTCCAACGATTGAGCTGCTGCCAAATGTAGAAGCCGAAGAGGTAAACGGTGGATTGCGGCACCTCATTCTTTCCAACTCTAATTTGCGCACCGCCCGTCAGGTCCGGCGGTATGTGGACGGTCACATCGCGTTGAGCGTTGCGCCATCCCATTAGCGCAAGCACGGCTATGGTGGTGGCTGCAGCAACGACGCCGAGCATGCATTTGATGAACCATTTGGATTGAGCCAGAGCATCCGTATATCGTGGCATTTTCGATTACTCCGATCCGCTGAATGAGTGGGATTTTCGTTTTCCGCCAGCTCGAACACCAGGCAGATCGCGTCCTAATTCCCAAAAGCCCGTATGGCTTATGTAGCGACTTTTTAATAGGCCGTTCTTTGCCAGCCAAAAACTCGCCCGGTGTGAAAAGTAGAAATCCGGCTTGTTACGTTTTAGCTTCGCCAGCCAGCCCGCGAGCGCCCAGATGGTAATCATCGGCGCCAGGGAGGCGAGTAGCACGCCTAGCGCCCAAATCCTGGTGACGATCGCAATCACGGAACCGATAACTATCCAAATGGGCATCACGACGAGAATTGCCAACTGCGCCTCGGACGAGGTCAATCCCCTTAATATTGCAGGCTCACGATTAGACCTGTCGGTCAGGGGAGCAACCGACGCTATCGGATCGGATTCTTCGGGTTGTTCCAATATGTCATCCATGAGCCTGCTCCATTACATTTCAACGGTGGGTTAGAGGATGCCGTTCGCCGTGGTGAGCAAGTAAACAACTGCCACTAGCAAGAGCACGCCAATGAGGAAAAACCACTTCAGGTCGACCAGTTCGCATTTTCCCAGCCGCCATTCGCCGAACTTCGCGACGGCGCCACCACCGACTTCGATGAACGCGTACGTCCCGATCATCAGGACCAGCACCGCGACGCCCGACTTCCAATACTGCTGCAGCAGCGCCATGTAGTCGCCGGCCGCGGCCCCCCCTGCTGGCGTCACGGCGGTCGGAAGGGCTGCCATGGCTGGTGCGCACAGCGCTGAGACAACCACCGCCGTCGCAAGAGCAAGCTTGCGACGCAGCGACGCTACCACCGATTGGCTAGCGGATTTTCCGATAGCTCCGATATTTTTCAGATCCAACATAGTTCCTCCTAGATTCAAATCAGACTGTCTGGTTTTCCCAAAACACACATAGAGGGCCCAAGGTGAACTTCACCTATTTGCAGGGAGCGTGCGAGCACTGCCGCACGCTCCTTCTATGCGCCGTACGCAAGATCCGATCATGGAGGCCTCGCCTCAGGTAAAAGAAAAGTCCGCATATTCACGAAAGAAAATAGAGAAACGACATTACAATTGCGAGCACTCGAATTACCAGCCGCATGTTTTTCCCGAACAAACTCGGTCGTGCCATGAGTTCTCCTAGCAGCGCGCGCACGGAGTTCGTCCCCCACACCAATAAAACAGCCGCCACGACGAGCGCTATGCCTATCCCCATCGACGCTGCGGGATAACCAGAGGCTGCGCTAAAAGCCGAGTTCATCGCGGGATTCATGGGGCTCCCTCCGCTACTAGTTCCGGTAATCACCTTGAAGCGGCTGGACCCGCCGGGGTTGCGCCGGTTTTTGCAGATGGTCGCTGATACCTTGTTGGATCAGTTGGAGGTCTCGCGAAAGCAGGTCGTAGCGAAATCGCGCCCTTCCGGACTTTTCGGAGGTCACGGCTGCGTCGTCGATCATTGCTTGGACTTGCGTGAGTTCGTAGCTGATGTGCGCCAGACGCTCCTTTTCAGCATCTTGCTCAACAAGGGAAGCCTTTACGGCGCCGACCACGGCCAGCCCGAACATGATGACGACCCACCTCGGGCGCGTGGGGAATGAATTCTTGGTAAAAGGTGTCATGATCGACCTCTACAAATATTTTTTAAAAGTACTCACGTAGGTGGACAACGAAAGTGCGACTAGAACGGTAAAAATCAGGACCATATAAGCAGGATTGAATCCCCCGAAAGGCCAGGCGAGATAGATGCCGAAACCACCCGATATGGACCAGGCCGTTGCCTTCTTGGCACGGTGGTAGACAAAGCTGGACTCCCGTCCGCCTCCCCATCTCCGCAAGTCTCTGCGAACCAGACCATCAACAATTCCAAGCAGGCAGGCAAGCGCAAACGCAGGCAATGCAAACACAACGACGAAGAGACGTGTTGCGGTGTCCATCGCCACATACATTGCGATCATAAAAATTTTGGCCAGCTCCCTCTTCAACAGCACAGTAGTTGCAGCTAGGTGATCGGGCGCTAGCAGTGGAGCCTTTTGACTCTCGCTGTAATACTTCATGACGCCGAGCGCCACGAAGGGGCGCGCCACCGTGCCAATGACCGTTCGTTCGAACGAGACGGTGTCTGCGATAAAAACAGAGCTGGGATATTCCGCGATGAACGCCAGGTTTTCTTCTACAAGGTTGCTCGCGTGATCAACTCCTTGGCCGGCCCACAGCAGCGACGTAAAGGAGCCCCCATACGCGATGCAAATCCCGACGATCCATGCGAACGTAATGGCTAGTGTTCCACCAACCAATACTTCTATCCCGATTCCGATCGGCCCCCTGACAACCCGCGCTTGGGCTGGGCCGCTGGAGCGATTCGCGCTAACTTGGCCGGCCATCGCTGGTCTCCTTGGCAAGAGTGCCTTCAAGTTCCGTGCCGGAGCCCGCTGCAGGCGCATCGTCCCAAGGTCGCAAGGAGCCGAGTTCGGTTGTCGCAAAAAGTCCAGTAGGTGCATCACCGACGGCTAGGCCATCGCCCGCGCCGATATCGTCAGAATTCAGTTCGGCATCCTCCGGCAAAATGATGGGCGTGGCTATCGGAAGCGATATCATCGCGTCGGAGAACCAATCATTCTCCTTCCACCACCGCTCCGAAGTGCGGTAGCGACTCCGCATGTCTTCGCAGACGGCCTTTAAGGAGGCTGGAATATGCACGTCGTCCGAGGTGTCGGCTAGCGGAATTCTGAGTTTGAACAGTCGATTCCCTTCCAGTAGTGCGAACGCCTGGCCGATCGGCAGCTGCATGATGTCCGCGGGTTCAATCAGGGGTACCTCCTTGTTTGCGACGCGATCCTGGTTATTGGAGATGAAGTCAATTCCATCTCCTTCGGCTGCCTTGTCGGTTACACCGGACACCAGGGTCAGCGTCGCGACTTCGACTTTCGGCAACTGGTCCGTTACGAATTTTGCGCTGTCGATGTCTTTGGTACGGAGGGTGATCACGTGATTGAAATTGCCGAGAAGTTGTTTGGCTTTGGCGGCATCCTTGAGTTTTGCCTGGAGGTCAGACACCGTCTGGGTGTACGCGGTAACACGCATCCCCGCGCCGCCCATTCTGTTAACCATCGGGATAAATTCATCACCCAGGATCGCCTCGACTTCATCAAAATGCGCGCAGATCACTGGTAGCTGAATGCGCCCGTCGGGGCGGTCTGGCTCCACTCCATGCTTGTATATTTTTCCGCCTATCGAAACCAGATCAGCAAGCATGGAGTTCCCCACTGCGCCTGCGATGACAGGATCGGACAACGCATCCAACCCGGCATACACAATGCCCCCTTGCCGTATCACCTGCATCCAATCGAAAATGGGCCTTGGGTCGTCAAGATTGAAGTAGTCCGGGCTGATAAGCTTACCAATAGCTCCTGTAGTGAGTTTTTCGAGGAACGGTCCCAGCGACGCAATGATTTTTTCGAAAAAGGACTTTTCATAACTGACTGCCGTCGACAGACCATCAAGAATCGGGTCCTCGATTTGCTGCTGCCATTTCCTAGCCACGATGATCGTGGCAGCGAGAACCGGCTGACGGTCCTGTAGTGCGCGCGGAACCGGAATTTTTTTTCTAGCGATTTCTGTGGCGCAGTTTGCCACGACGTTTTCCCACCCGGTGATTCGCCCCTCTTTCTCAGCACGATCAAGGGAGAGCTTGGCATAGGTGATAAACAGGGGCTCGATGTCGGTAATGTTCCGCAGTAATCCGTTGTATGTCGGTACTTGACCCAAGGCCACTTGGGCTTGAGCGACTAGGTTTGTGAAACGCCAAGAGAACTCTTTGAATGCTGCCGAATTTCCACTCGATGGCAATGCGTTCGTTGTCCGCGTCGCGATTTCTGTAATGCGAGAGAAATTTCCAATCCCGTTGTAGCGTGCGGAAAAGTCTGGGTAGCCCAGATGGAAAAGATAGAGGTGGTCCAGGCGTCCAGCACGCGAGGCCTCGGCGTAAACGCGCATCATCAGATCCGCGTCGCCTTTGGGGTCTATTATGATCACGATTATGGTCGGCTCGTGTATATCCTGAGTCACGATTACTTCCAGTAGCCGAGTCTTGCCAACACGCGTCGTCCCCTTCACAAGCACATGCCCATTGCGCGCCGCCTGGCGCAGCAGAACCGGCCTTTCATGTGGCTCCACACCGTGCAGAACTTTGGATCCACCCAAATCAATAATGGGACGAACCGGATTCCACCAGGAGTCCTTTTGGGTAACGAATGCGATTCCTTGAAACAGCGGCCGGGCGAAGCCAGGTACCTGTTCCGATCTCGACCATTCCTCGTATAGTCGGACCGCCTTGTCCAATATCAGTCTGCTTGTCGGGAGCGTGGTAAACGGCTCGGCCTCGGGTCTGTAGGCATCCAATTTTCTTTGTGTGTGTTTCTGGGTCCAAAGAAAGCCCTCGCCGAGATAAATAGTTTCTTTAGTTCTTGGTACCCGGTGCAACCGAGTCCGAGTAACTTTGTAGTGCTTCATGCCGTACTGGTACCGGGTCACTTCCCAACCTTGCCTAAACCTCTCTGCGGCGAATCCGACGGCGATGGCGCCGGTCGCATAGCCGAGCCTTGGCGGTAGCATAAGGGCCCACGGCGCATAGACGGCGACTGCGCCACAAGCCGCCGCAACCGCCGCACTTTGATATTCCACAGCGGGTCTCAGCAGCGGTTCCAATACATAGGAGTGCTTGCTCATTGAGGAACTCCCGACGCGCGGGCTGCAACCGACAGCGGTTGGAGGTCTTGGTACACCCTGCCGGATTCCAACAGCAGCACCGGATAATGCTTTATGCCACTTTCCACAAGCGTTCGAAGCAGAAATGGTGCGGCGTCTGGCACCATAGGAAGCGGGACAGAACGGCGCATCAACTTGAATGAGGCGACGTCAGGGACGGATACAACGAGGCCGGATGCTTGAAGAGCTAAAAGAATTATCGCGTTCTCCTGTAGCCATTTTATTGACTGGGGATCCGATCCAACGATAAAGACAGGCCGAGTCATCCAAGGAGGGATCTTGATGAATAAGTCCCTTCCGATTAGCGCGCCCTCACTCATAAAGGTGGTTGTCACGGGAAAGGAGATAAGTGGGGTTTCTGCGTCACTATCTGCACTATCCAATGCATGGGACAGGTGTTGCACCGAAACTACCGTTCGCCCGGTATCAGTGAGCACAGCAATTTGACCTAGTGCATTCCGGGAATTTAGAAGAATGCCCAGCGCGAATATGCCTAGTGCTCCGAGAGTCCTATTCATGGCCACCCTCCTGCGTCGGAATGCGGCTGAGGAGCCGAATCACAGCGGCGGCATAGGCTGTCCCAATCTTCAGGTCGGCATTGTGGTACAACGCAACCGCCTTTAGCCAGCTTTTTGTTTCATCAAAATGCTCACGGAGGATTTGTGCGCCGACTTGTATATTGGGGTAAGGATCCAGCGCACGAGTGACGCTGCCTAGCCTGGCGTGATGGTACTTCCAGTTTATTTGGAGCAGTCCGCAATCGACGCTGACGACACCCGCGCGGAGGCAATCCGTTAGAGTGGCTACGGCTGCGCCAAAACTTTTGAACCGTTTCGGGATACCAGCGATATTCAGAGTCCACGGATAGGGTAAAGCGGACTGTCCGTACTTCATTTGAGATTCTTGCAATGCGATTGCGTACAGTAAATACGGCGGCACTCCAACTGCACGCCCGATAGACATGTATGCCTGTGGCAGCGGTGCAGGCCGTATAGGCATACCGGACGCGAACGCCCTTTTATTCAGCCAGCCGGGCAGAAGGGGGAAGGCGGCCAGCTTTATGACCTCGCGGCGCGTGATCATTGCTGAGCTCCGCCTGCTCGCTTGACGGGACGTCCGACGCCATGCGGCACGTTCGCTGCAGCTGCGGCGCCGGCCGGAACATCAATGGACGACAAACCAGTGAAGTCGATGACCTTGTCGTTTGGATACAGGCGTTGCATGGCAACCTGATATGCCATGGCCCAGGCTAATACTCGCTCAGTATCCTCGTGCTGGGCTCTAGCGAATTTCTCCGCGTACTTGCGCCGTTCGGCGTCGTTGCGTGCATGTATGCCCAGGGCCTCCACCGGAGAGAGATTGGGAACCGAGAAACTAGCTCGTGGGCCCTGCAATAGCATTCTTGCGCGTTGGAGCTCCTCCACGGACAGGCCCCACACTTGCATAGCTAATTGGTCTGTGGCTTCAACGGATGTTGATTGGATCTTTGTCTGGCCGACGATTACTGATTGGACCGTATTGGGAACGGAGCCCGCAGCCGGCAGCGATTGTGCATGGACATCCAATCCAACCATCGCGATCAAATATAGAAGCGTTCGCATAAGTCACCCGAAATTATTCGTCCCTGGATAGCGAGACGTCGCCTTTGTCCGTCGACAGAATCACTCGCTGGTTGTCGATCTCCGCCCGCCTGACAGTTGCACGTCCTTGCTTTTCGCCCTCGTTCAAGAACGAAAGCCCCGCAGGTGTGCCTTGCCCTCCGCTCATGACGATGGACGGCTTCCCTCCCCACAAATCCACTGAAAGCAGGTGGCTCGTCTCGTTTGGACTGTCCTCGCGTGCTATTTTCCTCTCGCCACTGGCAGCTGGAACGACGCTCTCCTTGTAAGCGGCTTTGGGGCGCGCCGACAGTTTTCCAAGTTGGAGTTTCAGTTCGTTTAACTGCTCAGACATTGACGAAAGAGCTTCGGAATTCCTCTGGCTTAGCTCCAGAATCTGCTGACTTCTGTCGGCTGCTTCTTTAGCAGCGCTGCCCTCACTGAGTTGCGAGGTGGGTGCATGGGCGACCGATGCGTCGGCAATGACCGTGCGCCTCGCGGGAAGTTGCAAGATCGCCGAGTCCCCGTCAGTCTTCGCTGGACGTTCTACACGGTGATCAGATTTGAGGGAAATCGACGGCACGGGTACCGATTGGGATGAAGGACTCAGGCGCGGCAACGTCGCTGTCGCTTGTTGTGCATGGCGCCGTGCAACAAGAACCAAGGCCAAAGTAAGACACAGTGCGGCGCAAGCCCAAAGACCACGACGGCTTGTGCGGCGGCGAGGCGGTGCCTTGCCCGCGCCCTCGTCAAGGCTCGGATTGCCGGAACCTACGTCGGCTGATTGAGGTTGGGTCATGGCGATTCCTCGCTGTAAATTTGTAATGTCAGTGCGAGCCGTTCGATGGCGCTGTACCGTCGGACAATTTCACGCCATGAGATGAAGCCCTTAGGTCACTCGAAGCGCCAATAGGGCTGGTGGCCAGGGGGGAGGGCAAATAACTTACAAGGCGAGTCTTGTGATCGACTGCATGTTCATAGGACGGACCACCAAGTATTTTCAGCATAGTATCGACTCGGTAAGGCCCCATTTCACGCTGAGACTCCGGAAGCCTCTTATGGAAAAGACTCGCTACTTCAGGAACCCACTCGCTCTCAGCTAATAGGTCGTATCCGGTTCGTACAAGCAGATATCTCACGGCGTCACCTACAGTCGTAACTGCGCTGCGCGGGAACCTGATGGTGACGACTACTGCAGTGGGGTTGATATCCGCTTCCGTTGGCTCCAGCGAAATCTCGGTGTAGCGACTGAGCAATGTGCTTCCGGCAGCGCTGCGTTCGTTTGGGCTTTTGGTGGCCATGCGGTTCAGCTCGGATGGGTCCGCACATAGTCCAAGTCGCGGCTGCGACAACATTGCAGCGGTGACGATCACGGTAAACAAACAGCGATTGCGGTAGCTCAACGGCCAGTGCATGTATCTCTCCTTGGTAGGCGATTGGTGAAAGAATCAAACCAAGTTCGCCAAAGCTGAAATAGGAGGATAGGAATCCATGGCCCAATCGTCAGCCAATAACCGGGTTAACTTTTTTCCGTTTAAAGGTTGGCGAGTCTCCGAAGGTATGTTAAGGAGCCTCCAAACAACATGGTATGAATGGCGATGGGGAACTATTGAAGCGACATTCAGAATTCTGGAAGCTCAGTGCTATGCTTGAGCTGTGGCTGAGAACTCAACGCCCGACAGGAAAAGGGCTCTCGACAGGAATACTGGCAAGGCGGAAACGGATACCGGAAAACGCGTTCACCGGTTACGGGCCCGATCCAAAGGGTGCCGCACGCTGCTTACAGCACGCAGCGTGCGGCAAATGGCTTACAGGGACTAAAGCTATACCGGTAGGCTTTGCTCCTGTGGAGCAAAGCAAGGGGGCAAAGGTCAAGACAAAGGACTACGCGACACGCAGCGGCTAACATACTTTCCAGGCCCGTACAACCGAAAAGGAATCTTGCTGTGTGCTGGTATTCCGATGAATTCGACGTTGCTGATGTATATCGTCAAACAAGATGAATAAAAAATGGTATCCGATCCTCAACAACAACCGCCAATCATCGCTCATGGAACAAATGACCCAACAGCAGGCCCCCAGGCAGACCGGACCGTATTAATTTTCGAAGTTGCCGCAGCATTAGATAACCTGGACCTCGCGGCCTGGACGCATCCCATGTTAACGTTCTTCGATACCTACAACGGGATCGAACTGTACGCCAGCGATGATGATCCTATCCCGGCAGCGCTTAGTCTATTGTCCAGCTACCAAGCGGGTGCGCACGCGGTCACATCGGCACAACTCGCAAAAGACTTATGCAGCCTTGAGGTAGTGCTGTATCACGCTGCCTGGTTTAATGCCGGCACTGAAACAGCGATTGAGATTTGGAATCCGTTATGTTTGCCGTTCAGGAATTTTATAAGCCTCAAGGTTCCTGGCGGAGAATGGCGCCTTTGGAAGGCTGGGTCGGCCAATCCTGATTGGGATGAGGTACACCGCCACCTTTTGGCTAACTATGTCAGGGTTAACGGTTTTACGTAGTAGGCAAGACGGGGGATTACGTGAACGGATGGATATTTTTTCTCATCGCATGCGCTCTCGTCTTCGTCGCAGCTGCCCTGGGTATCGTAGAGGTCCATTGGAACAGGAAGTTTAAGCTGCGCAGCAGTTTGGCCGATCTTCTGCGCTCGCTCTCCGATCGACTGGATTCCCAGAACGATATCGCAAATCAAAACCATACAACACAGCCGCCGGCAGCGCCAATCCCCGTTTGTCCCAACGGCAAGGTGATTGTAGAAGTCGCGCCGCAAGGGATCCCCATCGTGTATCGAGGCTCTGAAGCAGGTTGGTACAACGTCCTGTCCGCCGGTGAATTAATCGAATGTATAGGCGGGACGCAAGTAATTGGAAAAATTCTCAAGGCGGCGCGTCTGGCGCCCGATGTTTTCAATCGCACCCTGCTGCCAGCGCTCCAGAATTACGCCGAGTTCGTTCAATTGATGCCTGCATCCCAATCCCATCATCACGCCAATCCGGGTGGGCTGTTGGCGCATACGCTCGAGACAGTGCTGCATGCCCTCACATTCCGAACAGGCTACTTGCTGCCCAAAGGTGCAAGCGCAGAAATTATCGCGACAGAGCGAGATTATTGGACATATGCCGTTTTCCTATGCGCTTTGCTTCATGACGCCGGTAAGCCTATGGTTGACTTGAACATCCAGATGCGACGAGTTAAAAATGCAGCAGCAATAACTTGGATGCCGGCGGCCGGATCTCTGCGTCATTGTGGTGCGACAGAATATTTCGTTGCGTTCAAGCGGAAGAACGAGCGAGACTACAGCGCCCATGCTCGCCAAGGTGCAGTCTTGCTGCAACAATTGGTACCCGGGGACACGCTGGCAACGATGGCGCAAGCGCCGACTGTTCTTCAAGAGCTCAACCGATACTTGGGCGGCGACGGTAATGATACTGTGCTCGAAGAGATTGTTCGGAAGGCGGATCAAGAGTCGACCCGCCGCAATCTCGCTCTTGGTTCACGCGCCCGCTTTGATACGGCAGAGGACATTCCTCTGATCGAGAAGTTGATGGAAGCTATGCGCACGATGCTTCGCCAGGGCGGGCATCTTCCCCTCAACCGAAGTGGATCTTCCGGTTGGGTCTACGATGACAGCGTCTGGTTTGTTGCAAAGCGCCTGGCCGATAGCGTCCGAGAGTTCATCTTGAAAAACGCCACCGCGGGTGAGCCTGGCATCCCCAATGATTCGAAAAACGATCGGCTCTTCGACGCGTGGCAAGAGTATGGATTTATTACTCCCAATCCGATCAATGGACAGGCCATTTGGAAAGTTGCGGTAAAGGGAACGAACCAGACGGGGGAAGCCGCCTATCGACACGAATTGAGCGTCCTACGTTTTCCACTGTCGAAGATTTGGAGCGATCCGACTCAATACCCTGACCACATGATGGGCACGGTGGAAAGCATCTCCCAAGCAAATTTAAGTCCTGCTGTACCTGATCAACCGGATCAGACGTGCAATGAGACCTCGCCGCAGCCCTCAGTTGGAGACTGCCAATCGGAGGTAACTCAGGACGCGGCAGGGGCGCCGGCCCCCGGCTACGATCTGCCAGAGCTTCCCAATCCAGCTGCGCAACCCAGCGACTTAAATGGCAACACCGGAAAAGTTCCGCCTCCTCGCTTTGCAACGGGAAAAAGTGCGGGCGAGGTATTGGACAATCCCACCCACAGCGATCTATTGGATGATTCGGATAGCGCGAGTTACTATGGAAGGAGCGTGCGGCGTGGAACCAAGAAGGGTCTCGAAGAATTGAAACAGGACACAGGCAAAGTTGAAGCGCTGCCGAGTATTGCGCCTGATGATCGATTGGACGGCACTTCAGAGCGCACGCCACGAGCTTCTTCCGGCCATGCGTCAACAACCCCGTCGCCTTATTCCGCGATCTCGCTTCCGAAGCAAGTGCTCCCATCATTGGATGCGCGGAAAGCCAAGGAGCCATCTGCGCTCGCAATTGAATTCATAAAATGGGTGCAGACAAACCTCTCAAACGGCAACATGAAACACAACGAAACTGGAGCGCCCGTCCATTTCATAGCGTATGGCATGGCTTTAGTATCGCCACTTATTTTCAAGCTCTTTGCCGCAGCGAATGGAACGTGCCAGGAGGGTGCCGCAACCGATGACGAGCTAGCCATGAGTGCCCAGAGGGAGTTGATTCGCGCCAGGTGGCACTCCCCTGCTCCAGGTGGCAAGAACGTCTGGACTCTGTATGTATTGCGCAAAGGGGCGCTAGAGCCACGAAAACTCTCAGCTGTAGTTCTCAAGGATCCACATCGTTGGGTCACGCCTGTTCCGCCACCTAACCCATATATTAGCGCGACGGATCCTGGAATAGAATCAAGGCTAGATAGTGACGAGGATCGGTAGCGCAATGATTTTCATCCTGTGCGGCGCCGTCCACACGCTGGCGACTGCTCGATATCGGGGCCGCACATTCCAGCTCTACGCGCCGCAACACCTGGTCGACACTTTACGCGAACCTAGCGTCGTAGGTAGACGCGATAGCGCGGGGCCGTACCAATCCCTCTTGTCAGACCATCAGGTCAGGGCCCAGCGCCATTCCCCGGCCGCGGCCTTGCACGCACCGCCATCGACCTCGGCGGCCCGTCCGCGGACCACACAGCCAGTCCCCTCTCCGGTCGGCTCGCCGTCGCGCAGCGCGGCCTTGCCGTTGATGAACACGTCGCGCAAGCCGGTGGCCAGCTGGTGCGGCCGCTCGAAGGTCGCATGGCCCTGGATGGTGACGGGGTCGAACACGATCACGTCCGCGTGCGCCCCGGCCTTGAGGCGGCTGCGCTGCGGCAGCGACAGTATGTCAGTCGGCAGCGTGGTCAGTTTGCGCACCGCCTCCTCGACGCGCAGCGCGTGGTCGCGCCGCACAAATTGCGCGAACAGGCGGGCGAAGCTGGCGCGCGCGGGTGGCCGCCCGCGAGCAGGAACACGCCTTCGGGCGCTTCCCCCGCCTCGTCGGAGTCGAAGCTGATCCAAGGCACGGCGGTAAGCCGAAGCAAATTGTCCTCGCTCATGTGCGTGTAGGCGATGCCGACGTGCGTTCCGTCCTCGATCACCAGGTCGACGGCGACGTCCTCCGGGCTTACGCCGCGCTCACGTGCGACCCTGCGCCAAGCTCTTGCCGGGCAAGTTCTTGAGGTGGGGATTTTTGAAAGCGAGCAGCAAGGCCCCCTCCGCCCCAGCTTCGCCGTAGGTGTTTTCCCAGTCGGCCGGCCACAAGCTTTGGCAGCGCGACACTCAGCAGGTCGAATTGCTTCCGAGTCCGCAAAGAGGGCGATCGCGTGCGATATTCCTCGGGATGGACGTGCATACGCTGTCAACCCAGGTGATGGACATGCTTCCCTACATCGATGAAATCGTTGTGCCCCATCCATTGAAGTGGCGTCATGCGGCTAACCACCAGTCTCGCGCCGGCAGATGGTAACGGCCGGAAAAGATATTCACAGGAACTGTGCATTAGGGTGTGCATAACTCAGGCCGGAAGAGTGCTTTTCATAGGGTGGGCCGTCGAGTGCACAAACTTCGGGCAGAGCGGATCATTCATTGTCCATCGGGCAATTCTGGGTCGGGTATCATCTTGGAAAGCCATAGGACGGAGATGTTGTGTCGAAAAAATATGCCCTGCCCGCATTCCTCGTGGGCGCCGTCGATCAAGCGGCTTACCTGCGCTGGCTAACACGCAAAGCCCAGACCCATGTCCGTCGCGATCGCAAGCGCGGCAATGTCGCGGCGATCGGCGAAGCATACCGCCTCGCCATTCACGGCGCTGTGGTGGCCAGCGGCGGACGCGACACCTACACCGGCGAAGCGCTGGACTGGTCATTGTTGAGTCAATATGACAATGACAGCTCGACCGAGGGCGGACGAACCTACAAGCACAGTTTCTCCCGATTGCCCACGGTCGACCATGTCGGCGATGGACTCGGACCGGCAGACTTCGGCATATGTAGCTGGCGGGTGAACGACGCCAAGCACGACCTCGACATCCCGGCCTTCCTTGGCCTCTGCCAAGCCGTCCTTAAGCACCACGGCTTCACCGTCACCGCACCGGCGCCCAACACCGAACCGGAGGGCGCATGAAACGGCTGCTGCAGATAGGGTTCGAGCAGGTGGGCAACTGGCGTCTGCGCGAGCGGCAGTTGTCCCTCGAGCTGTTCAGGATGAATGGGCAGCGAAACGTGCTTTATGCGTTCGTCCAGGATGCGGCAGTGCTTTACGTCGGCAAGACCACGGGCTCCCTGGAGGGACGCATGGGGGGCTATTTACGGCCATCCACGTCGCAACGCACCAATGTTCGGAATCACCAGGCATTGCTGCAACTGCTGCTACAGGGGCTGGAAGTGGAGATCTACGCATGGGCCGACCCGGGTATGCACCGGATCGGCGAATTCCACTTGAACTACGCCGCCGGGCTCGAAGACAGCATCATTAGGACTGTCGCGCCGCCATGGAACGGCGCCAAGACCACCGGGGCCGAAGCGGCCGGCAAGCCGACCACCGAGCCGGAGGTAGCGGCCAGCCTCGCTGGAGCGCCGGCGCCTGTGCAGGAGGGCGAGTCGGCGTCTGCCAACGAATTGCGCGACATGGAACACGCAGGCCTCATCAAGGCGTCGCCAACGTTTGATGTCATTCTGGGCGATACCTACTACCACCGCGGATTCTTCAACGTGCCCATCAAGTATTCAGAGTTGTTTCCCGCGCATGGCACCGGGATTTCCGTCTACTGTGGAGACGCCCGCACGTTGATCCGGGCCACCGTCGACCGCAGGGCCAATCAGGCGAATCACACGCCCCGCATCTATGGCAGGGGATCACTGGCCAATTGGTTTGGCATCTACAAAAACTTGGATGACGTCGCGACCATACGCGTTGTCAGCGTCAACGAAATCGAACTGACATAATCCGGCTGCCGTATGAGGACACGCTCCCATGTCGCACTTTCGCGCGCGAAACACGGTTCCCCGACGAGGCAGCGGAGTCAAGCCGCAGTCGACTCTGCCTAGTGCCGCAAGCTGATCCAAAGGAACACCTTGGCGGCGCCGACGCCGGCGCCGGGGTCGCTGCGAGCATACAGCCCATTGTCAGGTCCACGCATATGCAACCCCTGGCCGCGCGCCAAACTGCCCACGATGCTGCAGGACCGCGCCGGCCGCGCGCCGCGCGACGCCGCACCTGGCGTGGCGTGGCGCCGTCAACACGCCGGCGGTGCAGCAGCTGGCCGGCGCCGCCGGCGAATCGCCCACGATGCTGCAGGACCGCGCCGGCCGCGCGCCGCGCGACGCCGCACCTGGCGTGGCGTGGCGCCGTCAACACGCCGGCGGTGCAGCAGCTGGCCGGCCATTTTTCTATTTTTTTCTTTCACGAAATTTATATTATTTTATTTAAATTGACTATTGAGTTAACTCATAAAAAACCTCAATCAAATAATGTTGACATCGCTGACTTTGTGCTAAATTAACTGTGCGGGGTTGGTCGGTGGAACACTAGAAACAAATTGCGTTACTACAAAATGCGGACTCAGCATTTTGCGAATGATCGTGTAATTCTACATGGCCAACTTCTCATGTTCTATGAACCTGAGGAGTTAACATGTCACTTCATACCGAGCACAGCCATAACTTTTTATGTTATCGCTTCGTGCTGATCTCTTCAGTATCTCATCCATACTTTCTCATATGCGGTCTTGGTGCGTCCCGGTTCGCCCGGCGGGGCCGTGCAATACCCGCACGACTCAAGCGCGATTACCGCGCGGCGTAGGCGCTGCCGCAAGAAGCGTCCACAGCAGATAATGATTAATTAATTTTTATCATTTTACTGGATTGAAGAGGTCACAAATGATCAAGCTCAACATTAAAGATCCAGCTATCAGGACGTTAATTATCGAAACCTTGCTCGACCAGGCCGACAACAATATAGATGGGCTGATCAGCCAAGGGGTCGATCCTATATGGATTGAAAATCTAAGGCATCTGTCGTCGCGCGATTCTATACGGGCATCACATTTTCAAAATGTTGCTATCGAGGTAACGATAAACGAAAAACAACTAGTACACGCATTTATGCAAGTCGCCGACGAGCGGAGAGTACGGCAACTAAAAGAATATTTTGTACGTCATGGTGCCTCTGTGAACATGATCTGCAAAATGTTCAAGATGAGCAGCAAGGAGGCGAAAGCTGCCAAAGCACTTCTTTCGTCCACGGCTAAGTTAGGTCGGCCGCCTATGCCCAGTCCCTACTTGCGCGAGGCTATACACCAACAATGGGACATGATTCTCAAAGCGACCCCTCCACAACCGGCTCGTGAGCACCTTTTTTCTTTGCATCAACATTTCCCCGAACATACGCTAGCGACCTTGTGGCTTGTGATCAATGAATTTGAGCCGGCAAGCGGTGGCCCCAACAGATCCGCGCCCAATTCTCTTACACGTCAACAACCGACAACTCTTTGGACCGGTGGAAATTGTATTCACAAATTGGAAGTTCTTTGAAACCATTATCCGTTTATCCGCTCCGAGTATTCTTATCCATTTTTTCGGGAGATATACATGTCAGACCACAATAGTTTTCCCAGAGTTTCGCAATCAAAAATGGATGCGAGCGGCCCAACAGTTCCCTCGGTAGTAGATTTAGTTTCATCAATACCGTCTCCTTTCGCTACGAAGCTTCAGGTAGTGTTTGAGACAGAGGAAAATTCTCCATTTCCAGATGGCTATTCTATTGCTAAGGAGCGCATTGCATTGGAAGACATGATTTCTTCCGGAAGTCCGGACGCATCGGATCCCAGATTCCACCGATTTATGCTGTTCGAAGATCGTCTAACCGAGTTTAATGCTATGCAAACGGAGTATGAAGAAAGAAATGGGGCGGAGAAAGTCGTTTCCTCGCACGAAGCCAATCATCTTCGAAGTCTAGGATCGCTTATAAACGAAGACCAGGACACGATGCAGCTTCACACGAAGGAAGCATTCAGACTCTTTATGGGACGAGCAAAAGATCCCAATGGCCAGTTCGCGCAGATAGTTGGTGGGAAAAGAGTGGCTGCCGCTCTGAAATGCCTGTGGCTATTGTCCGGCGCCGATAATCCTTATTCAGATTGGGCGCTGCTTCGCCATGAAGAACTCATGGCGGATATCACTCGAAAACTAGACAGAGAAGTAAGTCGCTTGCGCCAAAAACTAGAAGCCCAACGGGCACGTGGCCTCCAGTATTCAATCTTGCGATCCGCAGAACCTAAAGTCCTTGTCTTGGGATTTAAGAGCCCGTACGGATACGCCATCAGTGACTTAGTGGTCCATTTCGACTATTACGTGCGTACCGTGAAAACGCTGGTACGCAAAGACCAACTTACCGACGATCAAGGTCGCCAGAGTATCCGAGAGCTGACGCGAGCTATACGCGCTGCATTCATTGAAACCGCTCGATTTGAACGGTTTTTGATGAGGCCACAGCTCAGGGACTTATGCCGGGCGGATTTTATTCCAAACGCATCCGGTGACGCTGCGAGACGTCAGGCGGAAGCCTTTGAATTATTGGGGTCAATACCACCTGAGGTCTATAACGGCACCCTTCAGCCCAGGCACAGTCGCCGCAGGGTGAATCTTGGATCGGCTGAAAGAACAATACTGGCTCATGTGAGCGCTGAATTGGAAAAGCAAATAGCCAATGAGAGCGCTGTCACAGCGATTGACAAATTGCTTTGAAATGCCCCCCTAGAACGATAGACCGAGTGTTGAGGTAACTATGTCACACGTTTCCCGTCCCGACCTGAGTCGTCTTAACGATGGCGCCATACCGAACGAAGGTGGGACTGCGGCTTTTCAGTTGCAGCCTGTTCCAATTAAGCCCGTCGGCCGCGCGCTGCGGCAGTCGTACATGCGTGGGGTACGCGGCACTCCCTTGTCAACGTCGGCTGATGCGCCAATACCCCTTGGTAGTCAACATAGTGCTGACCGAAAAGCCTTTAAGGGTAGGGGCGCGCGGCGGCGAATGCTGAAAGCCAAAGAGGCTGTTGACAAAGTCCATTGCGACATGAAGACACTCGCAGAGGCCACCAAATCGATCAAAGACCGACGCTTCTATCTGGCCGTCCATACCCGCGCAGCGACCGGCCAGCTCTCCTTGAGATGGCGTCGTGCGGGCGTATCTGACACAAGTCATATCGCGTGGTCGGAGCTAAAAGAATTCATCGAACCGCTTCCTGACGATTTGGCGCACTGGTACAAGACCGTCAATGAAATGGCCATAGCACTGAATTGCCAGGAAAAACATAACCGCTCGGTATGGCGCCATTCCTGTGAGCTTCTAGGGCTGATGAACTCAGACTGATGTATTTACTTGTAGTCCCATGCACGGCTAACGCGCCAAGCTCGTGCTGAAATATTCGGCGCTTTTTAAGGAGGAAAAAATGCCAAATCAATTTCAAGGTGTTGGAAATCTTGGTGATGCTCCGTCAGTTAAAAATTGCGTAAATAATGGCCGCAAGTTCAAAGCTGGCGAGATGCGCGTGTTCTTCGACGAGTATTCAAAAAACGAGAAGGGAGACTTTGAACAATCCGGTGGGATGTGGCTGGGAGTCACGACGTACGACCGTATCGCCGAAAACTGCGCGCGCCTCTTGCAAAAAGGAGCACGTGTAAAGGTTGAGGGCCGCCTAACCCAATTTGAAGCACATGATCGAGACGGAAATGCGGTCACTGCATTTTCGGTGGTTGCGACTGCCGTTTACCTGGCGCCAGCCCGAGTTGAATCTGTCCAGTTTTCCGAGCCCCGAGGACGCTCACACTCACGGGAAGTTAGTGATCTCCCTGCCAACGGGAGCGACTACGAGGAATTCCATGAAATGGAACCTCCAACGTGAAGCAGAGCGTCCATTTAATTCGGTTGGATATTGGGAGAACGATGCCATGAAAATATTTGTTAATACCTTTGCTACCAGCCTCATGTTCATGATTGTTAGCTGCAAGAGTCTCGACTCGCCGCTGCTCAATCAGTTGGTGAAAGCTGGAGCAAACGACAAGACGAGTACTGCGCAATATCCCACTCCATCGGATCGTGCGTCCGGCCCTACGCGCACTGACGCACGAGAAGAGGGCTGCTACACCCTGCCTGAAAAGAGAAGCGCGTATGACGTCGACACATTGTATGCACGGGCAATGCGGAACTTCAATTTCATGTCGCCGGAACAAATCGCGATATATCGAAAGACAGTCGACAAAACGTTCTTGATTGATCGCGGTTACAGGCATGAAAAGCAATCCGGATCCTTTTACCATCTAGCGCAAACCGTTCGCTACGAACTTCCAACCGGCCAAACACGCGCCATGTGGCTCGAGTTGACCTTTTCAAAGGCTGGTCCGGCAAGCGACATTTCAACTGAATACTGCATCGATCCTAAAGACCCCCTATCGACAGATGCGGCTGCGCACCAAAAAATAAGGCAGCGGCTAGTAGATCTGCTAGTCAAATAAACTATTTATACGATATAAATCAAAAATATTTGGCTGCTCAAACCATGTCGACTTTCAGCTACTTGCTTTCCAAAGTACTCGAGGCCGAGGCCAACGGAATCGAGAACATGTCAGTCGGTGAAGGCTTAGCATGTGCGTTGGCTTTGAATCGAATCGACTGGGTGAGAAACCTCGGCTACACGCTAGCGCAGGCGTTGGAGCGAATTGATGAGGAATGGATCACCCTTATTCCACGAGTCGCCATGGAGATTGAGAAATTGCCTACGCATAAGAAACAGCCATCTCTTCGACCGAACCAGTCACTATCGCGCACGCACAGTGTGATTGTGTTTCTGGTTTATTTTCTTCGGAAATAGACTCTGCTAGAAAGCGAGACGACGATGAGGATCCAGGACAAACTACTGATAGCGCTGGGCATTTTCATATCAGGAGCCCTTCAGGCGGAAGAAGTGCAGCTGGAGGTTCCTCTTCCGCCGCGGACTGTACAGGTGCGCATATTGAAGGCTGTACAGGCAATTCCAATCGGGCAGGAAGCGCACCGGCGCTATCGGATGGCACTTCCGTTTGGTGCGCCACTGTTTCCTCCGGATCAGGACATCGCGCTATCACAGCCATCATCCCACACTCCTCTTTCTCTCTGGTTATCAACGCCGCCGAAAGACCGGCAGCACGACATATTCATCGCTCCTGATGTTGACTATTTCTGGGAAGCGGAGGGTCAACAATACAGCTGTCAGTTCCTTATTCACGTGCAAAGCGACATTCAAGGCAATTCGCAAATTCTTGCCTTCCAATTACGGCCAATTGCATATAGGGGGAAGAAATTCGACTTACTTGGGAGAACTGGCCCAGGCTTCTACTTAGACCTGCGCCCGAGTAAGCCCTCACCGAGCACCGGATTGGCGTTGCGCTCGTTTTTGGTGGCCGTACTTAGCGGTCCCCGTCGCGCCGATGATAGAGAGTAGCGCTGGCAATCAGAAAAAATATTCGCAGAGGGGGAGGCGCCTATTGCGCTGTCCACGCGAATCTCGAGGATACATGATCATGCGATTTCCTAACTATTCTATCGGTTGCCGCCAACCTGTTGGGGCCACTGAGTACCTGCGTCGTGATGAGCGGTCTTGTGCTTGGCTTGCAACCGCTAACCGAATGGTTGAGCTGCAAAAGGATTGCGTTGAAGCGCTCCCTGCTCATTTCAAGTCCTGCGACGTCATCAAGTTAGAAAATGAAACGCTTGTCCTGTCTGTCCCAAACTCTGCTTTGGCAGCACGGCTCAAACAGGTGACCCCGACTTTACTCGACCATTTAAAACATCGCGGATGGTCACTTTCTGCTGTCAAAGGTCAGGTGCGTCTGCCTCTTCATCAACCAGTGAGAACGGAACAGCCATCGCTGAAGCTGTCTGACGCTGCAGTGAAATCCTTCTATGAACTCGGTGAACAACTACCCCCTGGGCCGGCGAACGATAGTTTGATAGCAGCGTTGAGGGCCTTAGTTGGACGGCGGAAAAAAGATTTTATGTGATACCAGTTTGAACCTGGAACGAAAGTGGGTCAACCAGCCATTAGCCACAATTTGTACTTTTGAAGGAGCGGCAATCATGCGTGGATTGGATATCCGAGTGATGTACGCAAAGGCGAAGGTCAAAGCGATCACCAGTCCTGGGGGTGCCGAGGACGATTTCCTTGAAGTCTTGCAGGGTGCACATGACGAAGGACACATGGACTATCATCAACATCGTGAGAACACAGTGCCGACCATGTTCGCGGACGTACGAATGCTCGCCTGCGCATGGAAAAATGGCTACATCCTTGCCGGCGAATTGGACGAGATGTTGGAGTGTCCTCATTGCAGGGAAAGTCGCGGCAATCCTTGCCCATGCCACGGATAATCGCTTATTCAGGGCGAGGTGGAACGACAGCATAGTCTTTGATCACGACACCGCGCGTCGACTCGGCATTGATCATCGCTGGTCGGACCCAAACAACCTTCCGATCGAGCTGACGCAGGTGACCGCGCCGCAGATGCATGCGCGGACTGGCATGATGGCCGCCGGCTGTCTTGCCTCCCTGCGCTTTACGCCCGTCTGCCAGTTCCAGAACCTTGTACGAAAAAAACGGTTGCTTGCCGCTGGCATGACGCTTTTTATTGAGCGCAACCGGCGCTTCGATATCTGCTGTCGCCACGTTAGCGCAGTTGATCACACTGCATGCTTGAATCAGCACCATCACTTCATCGTGTGCGTCGATAAGAATTTGCCCGTCTGCCTTGTCTCGACCACCGTAAGTAGCAATGGCATTCTCGTAAAATTCCGGAAAAATCGGAAAGGGCTCTGATCTGAAATGCATCGATTTCGCGTGCGCGTGACCGGCCGCGATTTTCGCAGCGTTAGCGATCTGCGTAGCAGGCGGTGCAGCATCTAGGTCCAAACGATCCAACTCGCTACCATAGGGAACGAACGCGCCGCCCAGCGCCACCGTCCATTTTTTGTGCTCAGGCCCCCAATAGATCGGTAGAACGAAGACACCGCCTTCGTCGAAGGAGTCGAACATTCTGTTTAGTCCTGGCATAGGTTCGAATTGGCGCGCGTCCCAGCATAGAGCGATGCGCTTTGTCATGATCGATTGTTTGTATTCGCCCATGTATTCGACTGCCTCCTCGCCCTTATCCCAGGGCGCCTCGAATGCCACGCAAGGGAAAGGCAAGCGCATCAAGTCGATATGCGCCTGGCGCACTTCGTCGGGCTCGACCAGGTCGCAACAGTTGGGGAGGATAAATTTCACGCTGGTTTGCAGCATGGCGATCAAGCGATCAAGCACGCGGGCGGATTGCGGCATCGCATACTGGAGCATGGCTGAAGTCTCACGCAGATCCTCAATAGCATGGGCACAATAATTCAGGGGTCGAATAGGATCGGTATTCAAGCGATTTTCCTTTTACTAAAGAAGCTCCTGCAGGTCTTGCAATTTCGCGCTGCGCAATACGAAGCTGAATTCTGTCCTTAGCCGCTTGCACCGCTTCAAATGGAGTAGGAAACTTCATCACCAGGGAATAGCGTTCCATTCGTTCACCAGGCGTCATGAAGTCAATATCTGCGACTCCGACTACGCGGACTAAGCCGACCGCGCACATTGTCCTCCGCTCTTGGACCTCTGCGTCAGAACTTGCAAGCGGCCGTGAATGTCAGTGAGGCTCACGGCATTTTCCCAATTATTTCAAAACAGTGCGGGCCGCTTGGCGAATACGGCCAGCTGCGCGTGCCGGCGAGTCGCCACACTGCGCCCACTCGTTCTCCGATTTCCACCAGGTGATGATAGCAGCCGCAGCGGCTTTGGTTGGCGCCGCTACCACAGCGAGCACCTCAGCTTGAACTTCGCACCACCAGTCCAAGCCCTCCGCGGCCGTCGCAGTCGGATCAATCGCTTCGCGGTAGATCGTCATCACCTGGTTAATGTTCATGGCTGAATTTCCGCGATCAGACCAACACGAATCCAGACTGGCCAAATTCGAACTTTGGCAGCGTCCACTCGCACTTGAACTCTAATCCGGCAACCTGCTCCAAGATCCCATCACGGCTAAAGTACGACATATTCATTTCACCGACCTCCCTGACGACAGCGGCAGTGTCCAACACCGATTTCTGGCCGCGTTCGACATACCACTCCGTCATATTTTCAAGTGCAGCTGCAACATGCGTCAGCGTCCAGTCGCTCGAGCTTGGCAGCAGGTGTTTCGCCAATTCCATTCCTGAGTATACTTGCCTTGTCATGTTTCACCTTTGTAAATGGTTTATACCGTTTTTCTCATCAGCGAAACCACGACGGGATTTTACTCGGTATATGTAGGGCTTACTGTAAAGACGGAAAAAGATCCATTGCCGCATGAAATGCAAGCTCGTTCATTCGTGCTCCATTGGGTATGCTAGGTCCGCCAGATGCTGTGGCAACCACCCGCGTACTCTTACGCCCCCAACGCTCGACCGCTGGTAGCGTCCATCCGGCCAATCGAGCCGCTTCAGTCCACGCCGCCTCACGTGAGGCCAGGGCACTACGACCGCGAACCTCGTCGAGGATCACGACTTTCACCGAAGCATGACGCTGTTTGGCCCAGGAAAAGAACTCTAAGGAGCTCCGCCCCGATTTTCGCCGACGACCTGACATTACCCGATGCTCATCCATTCGTCTTATCAAGTCAACTGTGCTTCCGATGTAACACGCCTTGGCATCGGAGTCATAAGCGATGAGAGCGTAAACCCAACCAGTGAAGGCGACATCATTCATTTGGTACCGGAACCGGAAGCGCCTTCCACCTGGCACCTTGATCGTAATGAAGTCGTCGCCAGCTCTAATCACCTCCCAGCCCTTTGCACCAGCGAAGAGCAGCAACTCCTCCTGCGTGGTTACTTGACCGCTCGCCACAGCGAACTCTAAGTCATTATGAGCAGAACATGGCATGAAATTTCCTTGAACTTTAGAGATTACTTGATCCAACGCTTCTCAGCGGGGAGATCGGGCTGTTGTTGCTGGCAAGTATCAGCTGTCCCCATCAAGGATGGTAGCTAGTGCACAGCCACCTTAGTATGGGTTGTCCTCACGCATGCGTTCACGGCACTGCTGTAAAGCCCTGATGAGCATGTCGAGTTGAGACTGACGCGTAGCAAGGGGGTGCTCCGCGACAGTAGATCTCAAAATATCATGATGATCAATCCAGAACAGCCCATGAGCTTCGAGGAATTTCTGATACTCGTCATCTGACATTCGTGCCATGGTAGGGATGTCTACCGCGTCGATCTCGATAGTACCTTTGTAGGTTGACATTGATGCCTTTGGTAGGTTGATTAAAAATCGGGAGAATATTACGATTTCCTTAGTTCCGGCCCAAGGCCGTATCGAGAGCATATTGCGCCTCGCGCTGCGCGTCCACCAGCGGGCCGGCAACAAGGCTTCCATATTCTGCACGCTCGCTTAACTCGCGTGCGGGCTGGAGCACTTTTAGCGCATCTTTGATGGCTTCGTTTGCCGCCGATTTATCCGATGTGGTCATGCTGATTTTCCGCTCTATTCGCTTGCGCTCAGGCGACTCTGAATGTCGCGCTGACGCTCGATCATCTGTCCGGCGACATGTTCGGCCATACGGTGGTTCCCGCCAGCGAGATACCCGCTCAGCTGGCTCGCGTCGCTGTCGCGCCCCTGATAATCGATAACTTCGGCGTTAACTCGATCAACAGCCTGCTCAAGCAACTGGGGAAGGGTTCCAGGGTAATATGTCTTAGAGTTCATCTCATTCCGCTACGCGCGGTGCATCACATGCTGGACGCCATCCGTAAGGCAGTGCAGTCACAATGGGTCCACAGTGATACAGAGACTCACACACCGGGATAAAGGTGGCCAACTTGATCCGGCCCAAATCAGAGAGTTGGACGCCCGCGCGTGCCCCGGTGGGCAAGCGCGGGCAGCATCAGGTTCCGGCAGGGACACTACCGACGATGCAGCAAGACCGGCGGATCATGATTTGCCGTCAGAATTTGCCAATTATCAAGTAACAGTCAGGCTGCCCTGCATACAATTGCGCCGATACGTCGCCCCGCCAACATAGCCGGCCGATCGATATAGGCCACCAGCGGAGTTTGCCATGCCTTCGGTTACCGAACACCTGCAAAGGAAGCGCCGCCACGCCTCCCGGCCTGCGTTCACCGCCTGCCGGCGACGATCAGGCACTAGCCAGCGCGGCGCCGTGGTGGTCCTGGTGGCCGCGTTTCTGATGCTCGACCTGATCATCGCCGGCCTGGTGCTGGACGTGGGCAGCCTGTTCCATCGCAACCTGGAGTTGCAGGGTATCGCCAACAACGCCGCGCTGGCGGCGGTGAAGGAACTGGACGGGACCGTCGACGGCGTCAACCGCGCGAGGACCGCCGCGGCATCGGCAGCCAACCGTTCCCAGGTGCGGTATCACAGCCCCAATCGGGGCCAGACCCAGGTATGGCAGGAGGCTGCGCTGACGCTGGCATCGAGTTCCAGCGGCCCATGGCTGAGCCCCGATGCGGCCGCCGCCGCGCCGGCCGCCATCAGCTTTGCCCGCGTCGACACCTCTCAACTGGACCCATCGGCCGGCACGGTGGTCCTGATCCTGCTCCGCTTGCTGCCGGGCAGTCCGGCCAGCGCCACCACCAGCGCCCGCGCGATCTCCGGCCATACCGGGTTGAACATCACCCCGCTGGCGATCTGCGCCATGTCGCCCGCCGCCGCCGCGCCGCGCACCAATCCCGGCCCGCCGGCGAAAGTCGAACTGGTGGAGTTCGGTTTCCGCAGGGGGGTGAGTTACGATCTGATGAACCTGAACCCGGGCGGCGCCACCCCTGAAACCTTTGCAGTCGATCCGATCACCCTGCCCGGCGGCATGAGCGGCGCCGCCTACACCGATGCTGCCAGCCTCGGCCCATTCATATGCAGCGGCCGGCTCGCCATTCCCAGCGTGATGGCTGCGCCCATCCGGGTGGCCCGGCCTTTTCCACTTGCGGCCCTGTTCGCCCACCTCAACACCAGGTTCGACCAGTACGGTGGCACCAGCTGTACCGCCAACGGCGCGCCGCCCGACCGCAATATCAAGTCCTTTACCTACAACGTCGCAACGTATATGAATCCGCGCCAGACGCTGCAGGCGCCCGCCACCGCCATCATCGGTGGTACGCGACTGACCAACATCTCCGAACCGCAGCCCGTACCGTCCGGCACCACCAACACCATGTATGGGCCCTTGTGGACCTACAGCCAGGCAGTCCCCTATTCGGCCTATGTTCCGGGGAAGGCGGAGCCAGACGGTGGCTACGCCGTCTTTGACTATGCAGCGTGGTCGACCCTGTACAGCACCGGGCAGCCCATCACCGCCAGCCTCTCGCAGCTCTACCAACCCTACAATGCGCTGGTGGGCGGCTACTTCCAGGGGCCGGCCGCCAACCACCACGGCCTCAAGAAGCGCCGGGTGCTGAACCTGCCGCTGCTCGCTTGTCCGGTGGCCGCCGGTAGCACCGCCGGCGCGCAGGTCCTCGGCATCGGGCGCTTTTTCATGACCGTGCCCGCCACTGCCACCAATTTGCATGCAGAATTCGCCGGCATAGTGCCGGAGCAGCGCGTGGTCAGCCGCCTGGAGCTGCTGCAATGAGGCGCGCGCGCCATCGCAGTCATGGTTCGGCGGCCATCGAGCTGGCCGTCCTGCTGCCGCTGATCCTGATCCTGTGGACGGTGCCGTTGTTCCTGGGCCGGGTATGGTGGCACTACACGGTTTCGCTGGGCGCTGCCCAGGATGCGCAACTCTATCTGGCGCAGATACCCTATTCGGTCATGGCCGACATCACACTGGTGCCTGGGGTCGCCGCTGCGGCGAATGACATCATGGCGGCAGAACTGGCGGAGCTGAGGCCAGGTGTTTATCCCGTGTACCACGGCGTCTACTGCGATAGCGGCGCCTGCTTGGGGTACACCGTACCCGACACGCTGCAAGCCTGGACCCAGCAGGTGGTGCAGGATCCCCTGTATGCGCCGGAAACCAGCAATTACTTCAACACGGGCAGCAATATGGGCATCTTCATCGCCACCTACGTTTCTCAGCCCTATGTCGGCCGCTAGCCTCGCGCAGGCCGCGCCGCCGACAACCCGCCAGCACGGCGCGGTGGCGGCGGAATTCGCCCTGGTGCTGATGTTGCTGCTCTTGCTGATGTTCGGCGTGCTTGAGCTCGCACGGCTTATGTATATGTTCAACGCCATTCAAATGGCGGCGCGCCGGGCCGCACATGCCGCCGTCAACGCCGACTTCAGCGACCAGGCGGCGATGGCGACGGTACGCCAGACGGCGATCTTCCGGGCTAGCCCTGGAGGCTTGCCGCTCGGCGCCCCCATCACCGACGCCTACGTCCGCATCGACTACATGGCGCAGCTAAGGAGCAGCGACGGTACTCTCGCGAATGTGCCGATCGCGCCGGCCAACCTGCCGGCCTGCCCGGCCAGCAACCGACTAGCATGCATGACCGATCCCTACGACGCCAGCTGCATCAGTCTGGTGAGGGTGAGGATCTGCGATCCGGCCACTGCCGATACCTGCACACCGGCACGCTACCAGACGCTGTTTTCGTTCATCCCGCTGCCCGTCAACCTGCCGACGGCCCCCGTGATCATCCCGGCCCAGGCGCTGGGCTTCGTTCCGGGAACACCGCCCTGCCGATGAGGCCGGAATACGACCAGCCACCATACCGCAGGGTATCAGCAGATAGGCGGGATCTGGTTCGTGTTTAACGGCCCCCAAACGCCGCTGCGCAGGGCCTCGATATGCACCATGCCAACCGCAGTCGTGAATTCTCGCTGGCATGCTTGCTCTGCACCGATGTATTCCCCTACTCGATTGCGATGTTCGCAGGCGAGTCCATACCAATCCGATTGGCATTGGACTCGAACATCCCGGATCGCTGGCGGACTGTTTCAGGTACTGATGACCGCAGGCACCAATGCCCATGGTCAAATCCAATCGACAAAGGGGGACGACGGCGTATCGCGCACTCGGAAATCCGATTCAGAGGCAAGGCCTATGCCGACCGCGCCGGAGCTCTGACGCCGCCGATAGCACTGGTCCCGTTGCAAGGCCAATGGCGGCCGCCGTTATCCATTGCACCCAGGGCAGTCATCGTCAGCGGCAGGATGGAGCCCACGAAAAGGACAAGCGACAGCACGATCGTCTGGAGCAGGGCTGCCGCGACGGCCCACCTCCAGGTGGTGAAGCTGAGGTTGCGGTACGTCAGCGCGACTGCGACCGTCGTCAGCACGCCTAGTACCATCCACCCCAGTGGCAGGTTGTCCAGGGACCGGCATCGGGTCGTATAGGCAAGGTACAGCACCCCAGGCGCCAGCAGTAGTAGCACGAAACTGATCTTGCTCCAGTGATTGATCATGCTGAAACTGAAGCGCCTGACCAGCTGGGTTTCCATATAGAGCCAGAGCGGCAGGATCGCCAACACGATCAGTGCCAGCGATATTTGCCAATGCGCAAGAGCTATCAGGAAAATGTACTGGATGTCCATGGTTGACCGCCCTTGTGGGCGCGGGGTATTGGCTGGGCGATGCCCGGTCTACGTAGGGTATTCCCGACCCGCTTACGCCTGCTTGCGTTGCCTCAGTCGGCGTCGAGTTGGAAGGCGGCAACCGGTGCGGACCCGGTCACGGGACCCAGCGTTGTCCTGACCAGATAACCGGCGTGGTTGCGCGGCGCCCTGACCGCATGCCTTACATGGAAGATCGAGGTTGGCGCTCTTCAAGCGCGCCAGCTGCGTTGCCATCATCGATAGCACCGCGCGGGAGTGTGGATACCGCCGTTGTCCGTGCCGCCCAGCGACGTCATCGCCAACGGCACCACGGCGCCCACAATCAGGAACAGCAACAGGAACGCGGTTTGTATCAGCGCGGCAGGCAATCCCCACATCCAGGTGGTGTTGCGGATGTTATGGAACGCCAGAGCTGCTGCGACCAACAGCAACATCCCAAGCGCCATCCATCCCAGCGGCAGAGTGTCGATCACGCGGCAAGCGCTCGTATGCATGAAGTACAGCAGTCCCGGTGCCACGCACAGCATCAGCGTGCTGATCGTGCTCCAACGATTGACCATGGAGAAACCATAGCGTCTGGTCAGCTGAACTTCAAAATAGTGGCCGACCGGCATGATCCCAAGTAGGATCAGCGCCAGCGACACTGGCCAGTTCATAATTGCACGCAGAATTAAATGCTCGATTGTCATGGCTACACGTCTCTTCTGTCCCGGGTTGGTCAGCATAACCGCCGGATACCCGGCACTCACAGCGTAATTGCGGCGCGGACTGGCCTGCTTGCGCTGCCGCAGCCGGGAGTAAATTAGGGCGCTACCGAGGAGGCCGCAGGTGATCTGCTTTGGAAAAACTAGACAGAAAGTGATGTGATTTTTTCGGCGCGATTTATCCTAACGACAGGAGGGGCGCCATGAAACGAAAACATTATTCTGTGGAACAGATCGTTGCTGTATTGAGGCAGGCGGAACTGGGGATGGCGGTGGGCGACATTGTGCGCTAACTGGGCATATCGGAGCAGACGTTTTATCGCTGGAAAAAGCAGTACAGCGGCATGCAGTCGGAACAGGTCAAGGAGCTGAAACAGCTGCAAGACGAGAATGCGCGGCTGAAAAAGCTAGTGGCAGAGCTCAGTCTGGACAAAGCGATACTGCAGGATGTGACCACAAAAAAGTGGGGCGGCCCGCGCTGAAGCGTGAGGTGGTCCGCTACATCATGGACCACTACGGGCTGGCATTGGCGCGGGCCTGCGAGCTGATACGGCAAGTGCGCAGCACCCAGTATCTGCACAATCGAAAAGATCCCAGGCTGACGCTGCGCCAGCGCCTGAAGGAACTAGCGCAGGTGCGCACCCGCTGGGCCTAACGGCGCCTGCATATCTTGCTCAAGCGAGAAGGCTGGCAGCTTGGCGTCAACGAGACCTATCGCTGGTACTGCCTCGAACAGTTGCAGCTGCGGGCGTGGCGCAACAAGCGGCGCAAGATGGCCGTGACACGCGAACAGCGGCCAGCCGTTACCCATCCCAATCACGCCTGGTGCATGGATTTCGTGGCGGACAAATTAGCCGACGGCAGCAAGTTTCGCATGCTCACCATCCTCGATATTTATACCCGGGAAGCCTTGGACATCGAGGTGGGAGCCAGTTTACGCGGTGAGCATGTCGTCGCAGCGCTGAACCGACTCGTGGCGCACCGTGCCGCGCCGGCATACCTCCGAGTGAACAATGGCAGCGAGTTCTCCGGCCATTTGTTGGACCTGTGGGCTTACCATAAGAAGTGCAAAATCGATTTCAGCCGGCCAGGCAAACCGACCGACAACAGCTTCATCGAATCGTTCAACGGCTCGCTGCGCGATTCGAGGCCTGGCGACTGGACTACAATTAGAGCCCGCCTCACGCGTCTCTCAATGGGCTGACACCGCAGGACTACGCCCGGAAGATCGCCCATTTAGGGCCGCTGAAAAGCAGTTTAAACGCCGAAAACTAAACCTCAAAACTGTCTAGCGAACCCAAGTGGATCATGCGGCCTGATAGTTCCCGATTGCTTGGTCCTGTAGCATGGTGGCGTTTTCCTTGACTCAGATATTCCACTTGCCGCGCAGCTGCTCGATACGCTGGCCTTTGCGAGCACGCTCGCCTACTGCGTCGGCGCTGGCCGGAATCGGTACACCGGACAGCGCGGCGGCGGCCATCGTAGTGTCGTAGTTCTCGACGGCGCGCACCAAGTCAATCAGTTCGCGCAGGTCTGGTTGCAGCTCATTGAGCATGATCGATTTCCTTAGTTCCGGCCCAAGGCCGTATCGAGAGCATATTGCGCCTCGCGCTGCGCGTCCACCAGCGAGCCGACAACAAGGCTTCCATATCCTGCACGCTCGCTTAGCTCGCGTGCGCGCTGGCGCGCTGGCGCGCTTTTAGCGCATCTTTGATGGCTTCGTTTGCCGCCGATTTATCCGATGTGGTCATGCTGATTTTCCTTTAGCACTCACTCGGGACACGGCGCGGCTCAGGCAAAAGAAAAATCAATTCTCCAGATCCCGAATACGTGCCTTTGCGCCAGTTTCCGGCCAGCTATCGGGCGCCAGATGGCGCGATTTTCCTGGATCGTTATACAGGCGAATTGCCGTCCAATTCGGGCGGCAACGATTCAGGTATGTCCCAGCCCAAATGGCGCATCGCGTGCGCCGGTACGGCCGTGTTTGCGGCCTTCAGCGCAGCAGCACGTTCTGTATCCGTCAGGGCGTTCCACGCCTCCGCGGAGCGCCGAATCTTCGCTTCAACAGTCTCTATTTGATCCACAGTAATTTCCTATCCCTTGTACTGGAAAGCGCAATACACTTCCGCCTGTTCCACTGATTGCCCAAGCTGCGTGCCAGTGGCTACACAACCTCTCATATGCGTTCGCCGCCCATCAGTCAGGCCAGCGTAGACGGCTCCAGCGATCAACGCTCCTGCAAGCACAATTGACAGAGCAATTTTCGTATCCATCGGCTTTCCCCGTATAAATCGTTTATACCGTTTCCAGCGCCATATTCCTTGCAGGGTTAGTCGGGCATGCCGCGCATGCGGTCCTGGATCTCGCGGCGTTCGACAATCTTCGTCAGATGTGGAACGACCTGCATATCATAGACGGCCTTCTGCTTTTCGCTGAGAGCGCTATAGCCCTGGTCGATACATGCCAAGGCGACTCCGTGTGCTACTGATTTCTCCTCGATCAGGCCCTCGTCCACGGCCTCCTGCAACAGTTCGTGTGATTCAAAGTCATATTCCATGTGTTTTCCGGTTAGTTAGATTAGCCCTACCAGCGCTCAAAGCCCAGTACCGCACATGCACCAAAAATCGCCTACACGATCAGCCGTGCGGCTCGGACGTGGCCGGATACGTTTCCGCCAGCGCGCGCGGCGAACCACGTACATCGACATGGCTGTCGCTACGATCCAGGCTATGACTGCTGGGATCAAGTTTTGCATGAATTTCCTATTGGCCGAGTTGATGTTTGATGACTTCACCACCAGGGAAGTGAGACGTAATCGTGCTTGGCCCGCCTGCCGGCCGCCACTGAATTGGCCAGGTGTAACCTACATGCCCGTCGAGCCGGGTACGGGCGCGCATCGAGCGCAGCATGTCGGGCAATTCCACCAGGATCTGCTCGAAGTGCCTATCGTCGGCGACAGTCAGCACGTCTTGCAGGCTGGCGAGAGGAATTTTCTGCATGGTTATTCCTTGCGGTTTCGGTAGTAATCAAGTTCTGCCTCAAGCCGATCAATCTTTCGTCTACCAGCACGATCGCTCAACTTGAGAACCAACCAAAATCCACCCACAATCAATAATGCTATAAAAATAATGAACTGTCCAAAATCACTTAGTGCAAGAGTCATCATGCTTATTTCCTACGTCACGTATTTTTTGTAGCCCGCGTAGAGCACGTATCCAACCAGACCACCGATCGCCAGGCCACCAATAACCATCAAGATGACTGGTGCCGCAGTGGCGCTAACTGCTGTGACGGCAGCCTCACCTGCAATCGCAGCCACACCGCCCGCCAAGCCGGTACCGCCAGCAGCGACAGCGCCGCCACCGGCAGCAGAAATCGCCGCAACCGTAGTGGCTGCTCCAGCTCCTGTCGAGATGCCTGCACCTGCGACTGCTGCGGTTGTCGCAGTCGCTGCCGCCGTTGCAGCCGTCGACAGCCCAACAGCAGCGCCGGTGGCCGCACCAGCTGCGCCACCAATGCCTGTCGCTATTACTTTATTGCCATCCATTTGCATGACTTTTCCTAGTCAAATCCTACGATGACCGCCGTGCACGTGCAGCGGCAACCCTTTACCCCCCCAGGGAGGGGATTTCCAGACTTAAGGTAAGCTGCGATCTTGTACTTCTTCCCGTCCAGCTTGCTGTGATCTGCGCCATTGCAAGGTAGCTCAACACCGCTATGCATCCACTTGAATTCGGCAACTCCGTTCTCCTGCATACGCAGCAGCTTCTGTTTTGCCCGCTCTTCTTCACTGGTCGTCGCCATGATCTCCGGCTTTCGACCGACTACGCGGGCGTCACTATGCTCGTCAATGGCCACCGTGTCTCCCGGCCGTGCGCCGATAGCGTCAATATTCTCTGCGAGTGCGGACTTTCGCCCAGCTCTCGACACGCCGAAATTTAACTCACTGCCGCCATCGACGGGCAGTCGAAGTTGGCCTTGGTGGCGGCTGCCGAAAAGGCGACCAAGTACGAAAAAGAGTTTGCGCACAAATTTCCTTGAGCTTTAGAGATTACTTGATCCAACGCTTCTCAGCGGGGAGATCGGGCTGTTGTTGCTGGCAAGTATCAGCTGTCCCCATCAAGGATGGTAGCTAGTGCACAGCCACCTTAGTATGGGTTGTCCTCACGCATGCGTTCACGGCACTGCTGTAAAGCCCTGATGAGCATGTCGAGTTGAGACTGACGCGTAGCAAGGGGGTGCTCCGCGACAGTAGATCTCAAAATATCATGATGATCAATCCAGAACAGCCCATGAGCTTCGAGGAATTTCTGATACTCGTCATCTGACATTCGTGCCATGGTAGGGATGTCTACCGCGTCGATCTCGATAGTACCTTTGTAGGTTGACATTGATGCCTTTGGTAGGTTGATTAAAAATCGG